>JACCDP011195040.1_pt1 | contig 18592 bp, 23 predicted proteins | sample 7445841 | NCBI WGS metagenome assembly JACCDP01 (sample SAMN15323441, study PRJNA562643) | freshwater metagenome | isolation source: river surface water | place: USA:Blue River Watershed | collected 2017-08-17
GGCTAAAACTAACTTCTTTGAAGTTCATGGAGACGAATTCGTTATAGAGCTATGCTCTGAATGTGAAGACATTGAAGTGATTAGAGAAATCCTTGGAGATGTTGGCTCGTCTATGTGTGATGAATATGGCGAATATCTCCAAGCTATGTGTGCATTCTCCAGACATGTAGATTCACATAGTGAAGAACTATCAACAATCCTTGAAAGAGATATGAGGAAAGAATATGAAAGATTCTACAAACATTGTGTCTGTACAAGAGAAGAATTCGTTCGAACATCAACTGTCATCCATCTTGACTATGACGAATGGGCTTTCTGATGAAGCTCTCGAAGAGATTGATTCTCTAATGAAGAGAAGAACAGAAATTGCAGATGCTCTGCATTCACGAGCCACCAGACTCATTCTTGGAGTGTATTAATGAGAGAAGCAGTAGAGGCATCTCCCTTTTATCAGGAAGAACTGGAAGTAGTTAACTCTCTTCCGGATGGATGGGAGTATTACAACCATATAATCGACAACGTCGATATTGACAAGTCTAACCCTAACAATTCTTACATTATGTACCTCCGTGGTAAGGTTGATTGCATCGACCTTTCTAAACCTTGCAAGTTTGTAGAATCCTCTACGGCACTTCCTGATATTGATGTCGACTTTCCTACTGACTATCGCGAAAAGGCAATTGAGTATGTCCGCGACAAATACGGGTCTGATCAGGTGTGTCAAATTGCTACCTTTGGTCGATTCTCTGGACGGTCAGCAGTTAAAGCTGTAATGCGTGCTGAAGGCACGTATGACCGAGACACTATGGACAAAGTCACAGCAGAGATTCCTGATGAAGCAGCGATTTCAGACCAACTCGAAGAGACTGGTGAAGAATCAATCATTATGTGGGTTCTTCGTAATGATCCTGACGCTGTCGCAGACTTTGCACGTCTAGAAGGTGATGAAATCGCTGGAGACTATGCTGAAGTCTTCAAAAAAGCTATCAGGCTTGAAGGGACCTTCCAGAACCAAGGTAAACACGCCGCAGGAGTCATCATCTCCTCAGAGAAAATTGATGGCACTTGCCCTATGGCTCTCTCCAAGGATGGATCAAGAGTTGCCCACTTAGACATGGGAGACTTAGAGAAACTTGGTCTTGTCAAGTTTGACTTCCTTGGTGTTGACATTCTTAACAAGCTTCAGGAAGCTTGGGGAGTAAACATCGTTGATGTTCCTCTTAATGATGATGCTGCTTGGGACATTCTATGCAGTGGAAACACTAAAGGATGCTTTCAGGTAGAAAGCCATCTTGGTAGGGAATGGGCGAAAGAGCTTAAGCCAAGAAACATTGAAGACTTAGCAGCTTTGGTGAGCATTATTCGCCCCGGAACTTTGCTAGCCCGTCACGAAGACGGAAGAAGTATGACTAAAGTCTACTGCGATCGTAAGAACGGAATTGAAGCTGTCCCTACAGACCCAGCATCAGCAGCTATTGACACATATGGTGTCTTGATTTATCAGGAGACTTTGCTTAGAATCGCTAAGTCTCTTGCAGGATTCAATAGCGGTAGCTCAATCGTTCTGATGAAATCAGTTGGTAAGAAGGACGCGAAAAAACTCTTCTCTCTTGAAAAGAGCTTCACCGAAGGATGTCTTAAGGTTGGAAAACTATTAGACGACGCTGTTAAGAAACTCTTTGATAACATCAAAGCTAGTGCAAGATATGCGTTCAACAAAAGTCACGCAGTAAGTTATAGTTACCCAGCTTATTGGTGTGCTTATGTAAAGGTACATAAACCTTTAGAGTTCTATAAAGTTTGGCTTAAATATTCAAATCATAAGCTTGACCCACATGCAGAAGTACGTAATCTTGTTATGTCTGCAAGACTAGATGATGTCGAAATCTTGCCGCCATCTTGCCAATACTTAACTCCGGGCTTTTTCATAAGAGGAAATGCGGTTGTCTTTGGGCTTACGCATATTAAGAATGTTAGCGAGAAAGAGCTTGATAAGCTATTTACGCTGATGCGTCATCATGGAGTGAAATGCTCTCTTCTTACTTATTTGACTCAGATTCTGCCGAATGTTAACAAGCGATCAGTAGAGGCTCTTATTGAATGTGGATGCTTCTCCTATTTAGGAGTATCTCGTGCAACTCTGCTGCACTATTACCACTGCTTTAGTGAGCTTACTGATAAAGAACTTGCTTACTTTGAAGGCAAAACCGATACCGATGTAATCAACATCCTTAAGTTCGCAGCTAAAACCAAAAAAGAAGGTGGAGCCGCCTCAACAGCAGCGAGAGTCCCAAAAATTTTGGCAATTGTCGAAAGATTACAAAATCCGGGCAGAAGTCTACTTGACACGCCGGGAAGAATTGCTACAATTGAGGAAGAGAAAATTGGAATTCCTTTGTCTTGTTCATACATGGAAGAATGTATGCAGACTGGAATCGCCGACACCACATGCAAAGAACTCAAAAGAGGCAAGCTAGGCAAGTCAACCGTTGTCGCAAGAGTCAAGGAAGTCAAAGAACATTCCATGAAGAATGGAAAGAAGATGGCTTTCCTTGTTATCGAAGACGATACGTGCGAAGTAGACAATATCGTTTGCTTTAGTGAAGCCTATGAAGCTTTCTCCCATATTCTTTATGAAGGTGCTATGGTCGCCATTCTTGGCGAAATCGGCAAAAAGAAAAGTTTCGTAATTGATAGGGTGGTGGAACTATGAGTTATTTGATGATGGGCACTTGTCTCTTATTTCTTTCTTGCATTGTTGACTTTACATGCATTTGGTTAGTACAAAGTCGTATTCTTCCATATGGCGAAGCTAAGAAAATAGCGACCAAGAACTTCGTTCTTGGCGTAATTGCGGTACTTGTCATCATTTTCAGTTGGGGTGGCAAATGATAGATGTCTGTCTATACGGGATCAAAGATCCCGTTTTAATTTTCAAGGCCAATACTGGAGTCAAATACTTCAATCAGTGTGGAGGTTGCTCCTGCACGCATAAAGAGGTTGAAGGATTTGTCTTTCCAACAGTCCTGAAAAAGGAAGACTCTAAATTCTTTGATCCAAGTCTTTGGTATCAGTCTTATGGGTGGAATTCTCTACAAGTGTCTGAGTTCCTAAAGAAAGAAAATACGAACAAACATTTCACACCAATCGAGATAGTTGATATTCTATCAAAAGGCAGTTTGCACTGGAGAGACATCAGAAGCTGGGCAAAATACAAAATGTTCTGCCTTGAAATTGATGAACTACTAGAACCTTATGGTGTGCAAATAAATCCAGACAAGCAAAGCATTGAAGCTTGGGTCCACATAAGTTCCGCGAACTTTGGAAATGGTATCTTAACTTGGGAAAATTGCGATTAGGAGCATATAATGACAGAAGTAAAAGTTGGCGAATGGTACGCAGACGGTAGTCTGCGACTATTTTGTGCAGGAATTAAGACGTGTGGCACTGCTTTGATGGAATCCCGTATTGGGATTGTGCAAAACTATTCTAAAACGGCATTCGATAATCTAGAACACCTCCCCGACTGCACAGGCTGGGATTGGCAGGAGGAGACGTTTCCGCAGTATTGGAGTGCAACGCAAATCGACTATGCGTTTGTGCGTCGTGACTCTGAGACAATAACGCATGGCGTACAAAAAAACGGCAATGAAGTTTGCTGGGAAACAGCGTGGACGGAAAGTTGTGAATTTTTACGCACCCTTCTTACCGAAGCCGAAGCCCTCGCACTGCTGGACCCTAAGCCACAGCCAGCCAAAGACCCGGAGGAGTGGGTTGAGATAACCGACCAAGAGCATGTGCTGCGGCGTGGAGTTGACCACTATTTATCAGAGATTCTTGTCGAATGGACTCCGGTGTGCGAAAGCGACGGCGAGACGTGGGGGAAATCGAGGCTCAGTCGTTTTCGCGTTCGCTGCCGTCGCAAAGACCTGCCCGCAAAGCCAAAGCCTCGCCGCACAGTCACGGTGCCGAAGTGGCTGGTGAGGATCGGCAGTCTTTGGAAGACGCACGAAAACACCGATATGCCACAAGGCTTTGACGAAGTCCATCGCGTTGGCGAGACAACCTACGAGATTGAGGGGTAAATCATGAGCAAATATGACAAATTGATCTTCGTTGTATTATTGGCAGCTAGTGCCCTTATTATTGATACACTAATGCACGTCAATGATAAGCGAATCATTGATAAAAGAGAAAGAGTTCCATGTCAATGGTGTGATGGTAAAGGAGTAAAAGAGTATACAGAAGAAGATCTTTTTATCCTTAAAGAAACAAAAGGCGGCGTGTACCCATGCCCAATGTGTGGAGGCAGCGGGAAATTAATTCTTGAAAAATCGAAAACAAAAAAGAACGAAATGTGACTAACAAAGATCTCAACTATTAAGTTCTAGCGAACTTGAGAACATGTAAGAAAACCTATCCTGATTCTCTAATAGGAACTTGGGATGGGTTTTTTCCATTTCGGCCATTGATAGTTTACGCATCTTGGCCCTACCTCTTCCAAAAAGGTCCATCCCATATTGCATTCTGTAGTCCAGAAGCTCTATGGTGCTCTGATTCACCAATTCCTGAGCGGAGAAAGCTTCCAGCTTTTCTCTCACTCTCTGCGGTCCTCCTAAATAGGAAAGGTGGCACCCACCTCCTGACAAATAACTACCAGAATAAGCTCTTAATTCATTAAGGGAATAGTTCTTGATCATCCCATACTTCGCTATTCTTGAGCCCACCCATGACTCCTTATACCAGTCGGCGAAATAATAATGCATAGGTTGATGAAGTCCAATCGGTATTGCAAGAGATGGAGCCGCAGCCATACTCTTAATGGCTTCAGGGTCTGGGAACTCGTCACAATCAGAGAAGATCACGATGTCATTATCTTTGCAGTCCACTAATCCACGACGACAGGCTTCCTTCTGGAAGAAGTCTCGACCATAGTGCACCTCTGTCTCCCTGTTAAACCTACAACCATCCTGCTCAACAATGAACTTATAGATAGGATCGTCAGTATGAGGAAGTTCAACGAACTGATCAGGGGTATCTTCAACCTTAATATGGATAATTCTATCGAGAAAGCCAGAGTACCTTTGCTTATTCTCCTCAAAATAGAATGGCTTCCTTTTACCAGTATGAGTCACTGATGATTCGCAAATAACGAATCTATCAACAACCTCAGAGAGGCTATTCAACCTGATTTCAAGCAGATCAAGCTCATTAAAGAGGCAAAAACAATCGTATATCATCTTCTGTTCCAATACTGCTCAGACTCATATCGGCATCGTGCGTAGTCGAATAGTTCTCCATCCCTGTCCATATACGTGAAACCGCGAGTGTAAGAGTCTCCAATACTCCAATATCCGTCAGAAGTATTCCATCTAGCCCAATACTTCGGAGCAATCACTTTCTTGTGATTTCCAAGATAAGCCGCCCACCAACTGAACGTAGAATTCGATATAATGGCATATTTCGCCTTGTTCACAACATAGAAATCAAAGCCAATGTCTGAATGTAAGACAGTATTACATCCTGTGGCAAATTTAGCATAGTCCGGATCATCAGAAACAACGACGAACTTAACACAACCATTGATCTCCTTCATCCTTTCCTTAGCCATAGTCCAATACTCGTTTTTGAGCAGACATCTTGGTATGCTTTTGTATTCTCCTCCACGCACATTCAAGACACACACATCGTCGTCCAGAGTTAGTCCTAATTGATCGCATCTCTGCTCGTACTGAAGTTCAAATTCTGGTTTATATTGCAACCATTCTTTCACTTCGATTTTGCGATGATGAAAATAATCTTCTGACTGCAACAAGGCACCAGCGGCACCATTGTGCCCAAAAATGTGTGTCCAGTCAGAGATCTTGTAAAGATCGAAATCTTTCATCGTTACATTTACGATATCTCCGTCATGACTTATAGTGTCCCACTTTTCGTAAGCACACTCGAAGGCTTCATTATTAGGCTCAAGCCCGAAGTCCACATCCAAAAAATACATCTGATTTTTGCCGCCATAATAATCATACGTAGGGTTGGGGCGAACTCCCCAATCGTACCCAAGATCCATAGCGATACACTTGGTAGAAACTAGCTGAAAAACATTATTGCCAAAATTACCTGTCAAATTGGTAGTGATCATGTATCTTGAATCTTTCGTCAAAAATATACAGCTCAAGTCTCTCAATAATCCAAGGAGCTACGTGCTCCGTCTCAAGTAGACTTATGATTTTCTTATAAAAAGAAGCTGGTCTCTTACGAGCCTGCTCAGAAGTAATAGCGAAATGTCCTCCCGGCATAAACTCATAGAAAGACCTTACAGGCTCTGCAAAAAGGATTCTCCAATATCGATTAACGTCGATCTCTGGGTTGTGGTCCTGAGGCATTCCGTTTGGAAGGCAATACAAAGCCCTGCCTGAGAACGTTGTCGATTCTGGTAGGTCCCACATCGTTCCTATCGTGTTATGATGGAATCCGTAATACCCGCCAACTTTGAGCTTAGCCCTTTCGAGCTTTAGCTCGTTGATGACTTCTACACAATCCTCAAAATGGTCAAATGGATAATCCTGTAGGTAGAATGTAATCGAATCGTCTGGAAGTGAAAGAACGTCGGTAAAGAATGTATGAACATCCCTCCCGACGTTTGGCATTATAAGCACTTCGTGCCTATCAGAGCAAATATAGTGATCTGATTTATTTACAATGATAACTTCCGCATCGATATCATCAGCGAAGCTGATATTCCTATTGTAGTAGGAAATTACTACTCTTTTTCTCATTCTAGAGACCTCGGATCGTGGATATAGAAGCTTTCGCCCTTATGTACTGCGTTGTAACAATTTTCGGCGACGTGATGGGCTACCATCCTCTTCTCAAAAGATCCTTCGCCATAAGCTGGGCCAGCATAAATTATCTCAGCCGCAGACTTGTGATGTCTGTAATTCAAACTTCGTAATCGATCCGTTCTGCCTAGGAACATTTGATCAGTAGAGTTAGCCCTGCAATAGAACTTATCTGATGAAAAAGTCCAGCCAAGTTTAGTTCTTGATTGAACCTCTTCTGCTGAGCCAACATCGTGACGAGCCCACTTAATCATAGTGCTTGTGCAGTTTGGTTTCTCAAGTTCTAAAAAAGAGTCTACAAAGAAATCGTCATAGATAGTAGGGCTGTCATAAACAGTATGACACTGACAACAATCCAACGCTAAATGCATATAGTACGGAGTACTACAAGAATAAATTCCAGCGAGTTGAGGCATAAGGTAGTTATTGTAGGCATCGCCCTTATCTACGCCAAATGCGTCTAAGAGTTCGCCCCTTAGTCTATCGACGTAGACATATTGGAACTCTTCCTCTTCCTCGAAACTGTCATAATCAACATTGTTGACAATGATCATCTTTTGGCTTACACGGAATGGATGAATTTCAAAATTTCTGAAGAAATTAAGCTCATGACCATAGTATGAACCATAGACTATTGTACTAAGTGTAATCATTGAGCACCATATGTAGTCATCAAATGTTTGCCATGAAACCCGAATGGGATTACTGGAATACTGTCCCACTCATGTGAAAACCTTCTTGCTAAATCTATTGGAGCAAACTTACAGCCTTCAGCCTCATAGATGCTTCTGTTATGACAACAGATAAATCCATCTTCATTATAGTAGCCATAATAAGTTTTCCACTCAAGATTGCGATTTGACGCCACTTCCAGAAGTCTCTTGCTCCTAAAGGAGAAGCCCCCATTTCCAACCCTAACCAACTGCCCCTTATCATCACGATAGCTCACAGTGTCAAACTTGGACGGAATGGGCCAAACTGCCCCGATATAGTCGTATTCGAAAAACTCGTCAGTCCATCTGTCTGGATTAACTACGTATCCATCATCCTGAACCAAAAGAACATATTCGGTTTCGATGTATTTGTGTAATTCATATACGATGAATCTATTGTACTCAGCGTAATCCATTGGCCCTGTACGTATTACATCTAGGCCGCTTTCACTCACATCATACGGGGTGAACAACTTTACGGCTGAGCATGGAAACCTTTGCTGGCTTAAATTAAGAGCACGTATCGTCTCTTGTGGCCTTACTCCAGCGACAGCTACCAATGTTATTCTACTTCCAGAAGGAGTAGATTCCTTTGTCGAGTTCATATTCACTCCAGATAAACTGAGTTCTTTTTGGTTGTCTTTTTGCCCATGCCCACATATCAGCCAGACCCTCTTTAAGAGAAACTGTCTCTCTGTAGTATAGCAGATTTTCGCTCTTTTTATAGGTACAGTGAGCGTGCTTAACCTCATGTCTGGCTTCGTGAAAAATCACGTTATCCCATCCAGTGACTTCTCCAAGAATATGATTAGCCTCGATGATAGAAATTTCGTTTTTACCACCAAGATTTATGATTTGCTTAGAGCATTGTCGCAGTGTAGCTGCATTAACAAGCGGCATCATAATATCGTCGACATAAGTGAATGCTCTTGTTTGTGAACCATCACCAAAGATGCTCATCGGCTTTTCTTGAATAGCCTGATACATCCAGATACCAAGCACATTTCTGTACTTGTCCCAGATGTTCTGTCTTCTTCCATACACATTATGTGGCCTAATGATGCACCAATCAAGACCATGCTGCTCGCCAGCTACTTTAATGTCGCTCTCACAGGCAAACTTTGCGATTCCGTATGGATCAATTGGATTAGGCTGATCTTCTTCAGAGAATGGAGGAATGCCGTCTCCATATACGGCCATAGACGAAGTGAAAACAAGTCTTTTGACATTATTCTTGATACAGGCGTTAACAACATTAGCAGTGGCTACTAAGTTATTGGTGTAGTTAAACCTTCGGATGAACGGAGACAGTCCCTCTGCCGCGTATGCAGCTAGGTGAAATACATAGTCTACGCCCTTGAGCCTTTCGTCAAGATTATCATCAACCGACAGGTCGACATTATGAAGTTCAACTCCATCAGGAATGTTTTCAAGATATCCGCCACTGAGATTATCAATTCCCACAATACGACATTGGGGGTAATTCTTCCTGAAGAAATGAGCAAGGTTGGAACCAATCAATCCAGCTATTCCCGTGATCGCTATACTTTTCATTGACAATCTTCATCTCCGCATTGATTTTATCTTGTGGTATTGTGTCAGTTAGTCTCTTGCCCCAAGTCCTGTTGGCGTAAGTAATTGAGTCAACAATATATGGCATTCCATACTCAAGGAACATGCGATAATAATAGTCAACATCCATTAGCATGTTCAGGGATTCATCAAAGTTTAGATTGTACTTTCTTCTAAACATTAGTCCACTTGGACATCCCATAAGATTATTTCCTGTCCAGATGTCTTGCGTAAATGCTGGGTCATACTTTCGATAGAAAGTCACCCCGTCATTAGTGTGGACAAACTCAGACATCATCCAAACTGGCCTGTAACATCTAGCGTGCAACTCTAAAAGAGCAAGTGAGTTTGAGTTGTAGAGGAAATCGTCCTGAAAAAGTACCTTGACGTAATCGCCTTTACAGTGCCTAATAGCATTATTCAAGTTTGGAGAAATTATTCCACGACCACGGCTGCATCTCACATATGTGTAATTAGTTGGTATGTGTTGTTGACTATTGATATAGTCATAAATCGTATCATCTACACTATGGTCGGAAAACACAACCTCAAAGTCTTTAAATGATTGTTTTGCAAGCATGGACAAATTATGGTCAAGAAATTCTACGCCACGACCATTATATCCATAAGTTGGCATTGCTATTGAAATTAACATATTGTTCTTATTCCTTCTTTCCAATCTTGATATTTAGGCACAAACCCGAGATCTTTAAGCCTATCATTGCAAATCTGAATATTTCGGACTTGTACTGTCTTATGGAAATCTGTTGGCTCCATATTTTCAATAGGCAGAGTATAGTCAACTTCACCAGCTACGAAATCGATAATGTCTCTAAATCTAAGATTGTCGTCAGAAGCTACATTATAGATTTGATCTTTACGCCCCTTTGTGCAAATCAAGTTAATAGCAGAGCAGACATCGTCAACATGCATATAGTTGCGAATGAATTCTCCGCCATTATACAAGGCTATCTTCTCTTTTTTCTTCATTCTGTCAATGAGAAACTGCAAGGCATTCTTTTGTGATGAGAACTTATCCTTAGGTCCATACACATTACAAAGTCTTATAATCCTGTATGGAATTTTCATAGTTCTACAGTAACTAACTAAGAGTTGTTCTGCACAGTGCTTTGTGATAGAATAAAAGCCCTTAGGCTGACAAATAGATGACTCTCTAGCTATGCCACCACAGTCTCCATAAACGAACCAAGAACTGATAAAATTGAATGTGCCAATCTTGCCAGCGTTAGCTGAAAGCACACTCATCAGGTGATTCAAGTTTGTGTTGATATCAATATGTACATCCTTAAAAACGTTGTAGTTATCAGTAGTACTAATAAGATACAACACATCGTCATTATATGTAGCTTTATGCTCAGCTCTTGGAATTACAGTTCCGCCGAACAGCTCAACATATCTTGATCCTATGAATCCAGTGCCTCCAAATACGCTAGTCATTCTCACCTCCAATAAAATCCCTGACCACATTATCAACTTTTACAAGCTTATCGTAAGTAATGGTCTGAGAGCATCCTACAAAGAAGACTCTTTCAAGAACTAAATTTGCACATGGATAGTCAAGATAATTGTCTAAGTGCGAGTATGCTGGATGAATCAATATATTACCAGCAAAATAGTTCCTAGTCTGAATCCAGTTTCTCTCTAGGTGGGCCACCAACCTCCTTTTAAGAGTTGCAGATTCACACATAATAGGAACGCCAAACCAAGACACATCAGCTTTTTTAAGCGAATCATAAGTCTTTACCCCTCTGATAAAGTGGAAAGTAATATCAAGAAATTTCTTATTCCTGAGCCTTGCTGAATGAATACTATCAAGCTTCTCCATCTGCACTAAACCAATCGCCCCTTGCATGTCAAGCGGAGCTAGATTGTATCCGATATTCGTGAAGAGATATTTGTGATCGATCTCATGATCAACACAATCAATCCATCTGGAAAATCTTTGCCCGCAGACACCCTTACTTAGCAAATTCTCAGCACCGCTACAATAGCAATCTCTTCCCCAAGTCGCGAGAGATCTACAGATTCTGATAAATTCTTCATCGTTAGAGCATACCATGCCACCCTGAAGAGTCGTAATGTGGTGGGCTGGATAAAAGGACATAGTGGAGAATACAAAGTATTCGCTTAAGTGTTTGCCATCCCATTTTGATCCGAGACTGTCGCAGCAGTCCAATAACAGCATAACGTTATACCGCTTAGAAATCTGAACCAATCTATCAATATCTGGAGGGGAGCCTAGAACAGGAGAAACAAAGATTGCCTTAGTTTTAGGCCCGATTTTTCTCTCAACTTCGTTAAGATCGAAGTTTAAGCTATCAAGCTCAATATCGACAAACACTGGCTTCAGATTATTCTGAATGATCGGGTTAAGAGTGGTTGGAAAACCAACAACGCTAAGGATGATTTCATCACCATCAGACCAATCAAATCTCTTCTTAGCTGCCGTAATGGCTACTAAGTTCGCAGAACTTCCTGAGTTAACCATAATTGCGTGCTGCTGATTGACATAAGAAGCCATTTTAGCTTCAAATTCTTTAACCTTCTCTCCAGCAGAGGCCCACTTCCCATTTAAGAGAGTGTCGATACATTCTACCAGTTCCTCCTTTGAAAAATCTGGTCCGCTATAGTACACTCTGTCTGAGTGCTGGTTATGAGCGAATCTTGGCACATTTTCAAGCGAATCAATGAATTCTCTTATCTTCTCTTTCATACTGTTGTCCATCTTTCTGGGATCAGATCGTGTTTCTTAGGCCCGTCTGGTCCAAACCAATTTGATGGGGCCACTACACGGTTAGACTGTGATAAATATGCCGCCCACCAACTAAATGTTGAATTTGCGATGATGAACTCACTACAAGATGCCATCTCGTAAAAAGTCGCATATGGGTCGCTGTTCTCATAAAAGGAGAAGTCCCCACCTTTGAAGACAGACTTACAGAAGTCTATATCATCAGAGAAAACTAGGAATTTCTTAGACTTCAACACATTCATCGCAATATGATAATAGTCAAGACCAAGATTTGTATGGTAATTTGAGAGACCTAGATAGTCTCCACGCCGAACATGAATGGCACAATAGCCATTAGGCTTAGTATCTTCACACTTAAGAAAGGAAATTACCTTTTCTTTATGCTTCTCAAAATACTTCTCAGATTGCCAGTAGCCATCTAGTATTAGATCGTAGTCATGAAGCCAACTGCTGCCAACAAACGGAGTTCCACAAAAAGAGAAATCTCGCTCTTTATATACTCCATAATTGTTACAACGATAATCAAGTCTAGGCACTCTTTTCAAAAATTTATCTATCAGAATTTCATCTGGCAAATGTGAGGACGGAGTCCTTAACCTTTCGTCAAAAAAGAAGTCACAATAATGACTTTCAGCAACTCCGATACCAGCAGCGATCTGGAAAAATACATTACCGATTCCGCCACAAGTTTTACTAAACACATTCATTTGCAAAAATCCTTCCTCTAAGTGATGCCTTAGCATCACCTTCTCTTGTATCCTTTTGGACAAAATTGTAGTTCACTAACATCTTCTGGACGTTTCCAAACTTAAGTCCACAAGAAGCAGCCCTACACCAAAGATCGAAATCTTCAGCACCATTCATTACTTGGTTATAGACTCCAACCTTAAGGAATACTTCCTTGCTGATAACTACGGAAGGATGAGCAATCGGGTTATGACCAGCGGCCATATAAGCCAATATGTCATCATGTTCTTCTGGATAGATAAAAGATCTGGACTGACTTATCATATTAGTCCCGCACACATCCAGTTTACGATCATGGATCTGTGATATCTGCTCTAAGATTTTGTCAGTATGCCACGTATCATCTGCGTCGATCCTCGCGACATGAGAGAAAGAAGAATCTGACAGGATTTTGAATAATCCTGTGTTTAAAGCAGCGGATATTCCTTTTACTGGGCAGGTCAGATGAACTATGCTCTGCCAGCTATACTTGTCTCTAATCCTGTAAATCTTTTCATGAGTTCCATCTGTTGACATATTGTTAACAATGAACAAACGAAAGTCATGAGGATAATCGCCATTGAAAGCTGTCTGGGACATGACTGAATCAACACATTGCTCAATGGTTTTGAAACCATTATAAACTGGCAGTAGTATTGCAAATTTCATCAATTTTGCTCCAAAAGAAAACTGGTCGTCCTTTAAGATATGCTTCACATTCTTCTATTGTTCCATGCCACCAGCCCTCAGTCACATGCTGTGAATTAAGATTGGTAATCACATCCAGACCAAGAAGCTTCGCCTCAATAATTGATCTTGGGCAAGTGTCATCAACAATAGGCAAGAAAATCAAACCTTTGAATTTTGACAATCCAATAATGTGATCTTCGTATTCCCTGACAGGAACAACTTGATGAGGCACTCCATTTGCAATGCAATAGTTTCTAGCTTCTGTAAGACCCTTTGCTTCAGAGTGCCAGCCGCCAAAACCCTGCATAATGGCATAAGTCCCATTATCACCTTTACGATTCTCTCTAACAACCTTAAATAGGTCGAAATTGTGTTTCGTAAAACATGAAGACAAGACATGCATCTTTTCTGGCGGCAGAGTCGGCATATGAGCTACATGCTTACACATCTGTCTGAAAGACATGTAAAAAATGAGCTTAGCTCGTTTAGCGATCAAATCATAGATCTGCTGTAGAAGTGGATGTCCTGTCTTTCCGTGAGGGCATTGGCATTTATCCTGACCAAGAATTTCATGAGGTGCGTCACCTCTGTATTGACAGTAGTTGTAATCGAACTCGATCTTAACAAAGCTAAGTTCTTCGAAGACTCTTAACACTACCGCCTTATCTACAGCACCGAGCCCCATGATATTTCCAATGATCCACAATCTGTCCTTATACATCTCAATGTGAGTCGCTTTAAGCTCAGAACATGGAATAGAGACTACATCGTCTACCCTTGATTCAAGGATAGCCAGACTGGTGAAGTTAGTACCTCCGAGCTTAATTGCTGAATCGTCTAAATGGACATATTTCATACGAGGTTCATCTTTCTAAAATATGATTTTTCATCATCATTTGATTTTTCAATTACTTGGCTAAGTATAGCCTTAGATGCGTCTTCTGACAAATACTCACTATCTGGTAAATCTCCAACACAGATATTTTTACCATTAACGACGTATTCAACTTCATTAGGAATGCAGATAATGTCCACTGTGCAAAATGGAAATGTTCTGTCGGGATTGATAAGAATTGACAAATCTGGCTGAAAGATTGTGTATCCAAACGAAGACACCTTCTTAAGAAGGTCATTACAATTCAGACCTCTCTGCATAAGACAGAATCCGTTCACTTCAAGAGACATCAATGGCCTTGATGCTTTGATCGTTTCTACGGCACCATCAAGAGCGTCAAATTCTGACCCCTCAATGTCGAGCTTCAGAATGGAGATATGTCGCCCAGCCACAATCTCATCAACTGTCGTGGTCGTAAACTTGCCTTCGTCGTTGTCAAGAACCCAGCCAAAAGGCCCTGAGTCACGAGAGAAATCGCATCTTTTCTTTTTATCAGCTAAAATAGCCTCATGAACCTCAAAGTTATGGAACTTCTTAAATGTTTCCTTTAGGCATTCAACATTCTTCTCTGCGGCCTCTACTGCAATTACATCAAAGCCCAATATTGAGAACGGAAAAGCGAATGTCCCAATATGAGCACCTCCGTCAAAGATTCTCATTTCCTTAGTGTTTTCTTCAGTCAGATGCTGAGCCACAGCCTTCCCAGCCCTAGCTCCGAACAAATAACCTTTTTTCAAAAACTCCTCAACATTACAACCATTGTCATAATAGAAGAAATCAAAACCATTCACTTTAACAGATTCCATTAGTTCACCTTTGTTTATAGTACGCTTCCATCCTCCTAACCACGATGGTGAGGAGCGGGTTGATCTGGCGTGTCCGATCTTTAGGGAGCATCGTGCTCTGGTTGGCTAGTGCGATGGTTGCAGTTAGCCGGAACTCCCCACCAAGTCTTCGAGATTACTCTCTTATCACCAGCGAAGTGATTTCTCCAAGACCGCCACTTACTGTCATATGGTCCCAAGTTTTACTTTCCCGAAAGCCCTTAACGGTCATTTCTTGCGAAACTTTCGTCGTACAATACGACAGGCTTGATTTTTAGGACTCTATGAAGCATGATCTACCTGACAACAGTGTGTCGATGAAACATGCTTCGGAGAGTAGGAAATATCAAGAGGAAAGTAGGAAAATGAGAAAATTCAACTTGGTCTGTGAGAGGAATAAAACATCTTACGGTTATCATGCGTCCTATACGGCTCATTACCTTAAAAAGGCAGGGCATGATGTGAGAATTGTTCCGATATTTGGTAGAGGGTCTGAAATTGACCAGATCTTTGCTAAAGACGAATTTGACTGGAGATTCCACAAAGATTCTCCATCCTTAATGATCTGGCATCAGGATAACTTGACTAAGTTTGTTGGCGATGGGCCAAGAGTAGCTTTTTCTGCCTTTGAGCTTGAAACACTGAGCGAACGCGAAGTTTTTAGTATGCGATATCCCGACGTAATGATTGTTCCATCTGAATGGGCAGCTAACATTTGTAGACAGCATAGAGTGTGGGCTGTGTCTTGCCCTTTGGGCTTCGAACCAAGAATCTTTTCTCCTAAAGAGGAAGAGATGGTTCCGACACCTCACACGATCTTTGGTAACTTTGGGAAATGGGAGACCCGAAAGGGCCATGATATCCTGATCGACGCATTTAATGCTGCTTTCGAAAAAGACGACGATGTTATTCTGGCTATGATGCCACATAACATGTTTTTGAATGCTACTCAAGTGAATTATTGGGAGTCTAAGTATAAGAATTCAAAACTTGGGAGTAAAATTCAAATTATTCCTAGGCTGGACACACAATTAGATGTATCAAATGTTATGAGACAAATACATTGTGGTGTATTTCCAGCAAGAGCAGAAGGTTGGAATCTGGAAGCACTTGAGTGTATGGCACTCGGAAAAGAAATCATCGTAACTAATTGCACTGGACATACGGCATTCGTAGACGACTCATGTAGATTGATCGATATGCCTGACGTATTTGAAAGAGCTGAAGATGGTGTATTTTTTGACGGTAGGTCTGTTTGGAGGGAATTCGGACGAGCATCTTTTGACCAACTTGTTGAGCACTTACGATCTGTACATAAAAACAGATATGATAGGAAACCAAATGTTAAAGCAACTGAAAGAGCGTTTAATTTCACTTGGGAGAAGTCTGTTCAAAAACTCACAGAAAGAATCCCACACTTTAGAGCCGGTGAGTAAAGAAAGAGACGATTTTATCACTATCTACTTTGAAGATGGTGATATGAAAATTGAGTTTGCTTTCAGCGATGTGCATCTATTGTCTGTACTTTTGAACACTGTTACCAATGGAGAAAATAGAGAAGCGATATTGTACATTGTTGATAATAAGCTGAGAAATGCTGGTTTGACAAAAGAGCTTGCAATTTTGTCTTCATCAATAGATACTTCAATTAGACCTAGCGAGGTATACAAAAATGGATAGAACCATTGCTTGGGAAAAGTGGAAAGACTTCGACAGCGAAGAACTTGAAGAAAGACTCGCAGAAGAGAATGTAAGTGAGGAAAATGGAGAAGAATTAAAGAGAATCATAGTGCCTATGATGGTTAGAACTCCATTTGGAGATTACAGCCCATACGAAGCCATGAGCCCATCTAAGATGTATGATTGCTGGGTTTGTCATACTAATTTTCCAATCACTAAGAATCACGAGAATCTTCTCAATCAAGTGGATGGTATAGAAGTTCTTAAGGTTATGACTAGATATAGAGTCTTTATTGGTATAGGAAAGTTGTTTAGCCTAACTGATGTAAGACCTCAGGTCAACTTAGTTCTTAATATATCTTCAAAAACAGAAATTGACAAGATCCTTGAAGAGATTTCTGGTTATGATACTTGGGCTGTCTTCATTTATGAGAATGGGGAATATAAGATCATAACTATGGAAGAGTCAAAAGAGGATGAATACGATGAGATTTTTGAAGAACTATTAAGTTCAGGCTATACAAGTATGATTAAATCAGATGATTTTCACGAAGAAGATGAAGATTCTGATGAAGAATGCGTATAGTTGAGTAGGAAATTGGACTCTTTTATCTTTGGATTATCAGGACAATCCACAAACGAGTGGAGAAAAAAATGGCGATTTTACCTACCGGATATGTTGTTGGCACTAGAGGTGTCTACAACGTTACACCAACTGAAGACCTTGGTGGTGTTGCTCTCGGAATTACCGATGCTACACCAGCTACTGCTGGCAAACCAGTGACTCAGACATTCTCAATTGTTGGTAATCTAACAAACACTGGAAATCGAAGAAGTGTACCTATTCAGGCTTCTGGAACTGCTCATACTTACAGTGCCCAGCGAGCAATGAATGGCGGAACTTTTGCATTTGCTAATCCTTCTGGATATCTGATCAGAGGATTTTCAACTACTATCAACGGATCTGCAAGCACATCATTGCTTATTAACGGTAATGAAGGCTTCAGACTTCGAAGAGATCACAAGCTTAAGAGCTGGGGTTACAAATATTCAACTGCTATTAGAGCTGGCTACTTTAGATTCACTAAGATTTCTGGACAGCGAACTCCTTGGTCAGTTGCCCCTTCTTCTCTAAACGAAACTTTCAGATCTACAACAAACAACGCAACTGATGCTGTTGACCAGACTACTTATGTTACATACAGAAGCATTCCGGGTGAACTCGTCTACCTGCAAGGTGGATTGAATCCATTCCTCGATGACTACAAAGCACAGACTGCCTAATCCTTATTTCTTAACCGTAGGGGGGCAATTGAGCCCCCCTTATTTTTTGGAGTATAGAAATGAACATTTTCAAAAAACTAAAAGAGTCAATGTTTGGAACACTTCCAGATACATCTCCTAAGGGAAAAGTCGACTCTACAGACCTCGCCAAAGTAGCGAGAACTGGACTTTTTCTTTCTTTTGGCTCATTTGTAACATATATGCTATCAAATGTCAAGCCAGAAATGTTTGGAGATCATGCAGCTATCGCAACCGTTGTTATTGCGTTAGCAACAGAATTAGCGTCTAGATACTTTAAGGGCGAAAAGAAGGAATAATACTATGGATACAGTTCTAGATTTTTTTGCACAAAATAAGCTTGTAATTGGATCTGCATTAGGTGCGGTTGTATTGTTTTGGGATAAGATCAAAGCAGTTGTGCCGAAGCTAAAAGGATTATTTTCAAAAGCTTCTTCTGTTGTCAAACCTTCTGTAGAAAATCTTGAAGAGGCCGACCAAGCTGCTTTAAGGCACCTAAGAGACAGAGCCCAATTATCAGGCAATCAGGAGCTTATAAAAGCTATCAGATCTATCGATATGATGTTTTACGACATCCA
>JACCDP010012221.1_pt1 | contig 18589 bp, 43 predicted proteins | sample 7445841 | NCBI WGS metagenome assembly JACCDP01 (sample SAMN15323441, study PRJNA562643) | freshwater metagenome | isolation source: river surface water | place: USA:Blue River Watershed | collected 2017-08-17
TATAGGGTTTGTTATTAGAATAGAAGGAGTTGTGTGTACTTTGAATTCCCGCCTTCGGCATCCTTAACAGGATTATAAATCATTTGTGGCGGGGGAGCAGAAGGAAAGAAACACTTAAGAGTTATAACACTATATAACATACCACATATAGTACCAAAGTCTTTTTCAAATTGATCATACTCTCTTTCAGAGTCATGACGATGAGACTTTTGTCCATACATCTGAGCAAAATGGTCTCTAGGCATATCTTTATTATAACACCTGATATGAAGGTTTGACAAATAAGGTTTGATATGGTAAAAGTCTGGGAAAAATTTCCAAACCATCGTAATCTAATTCTGGGAAATTTTTAGATAGGTTCGTAATGCATATATATGGTTTGACAAGGTTTGAAATATGTGGTATTTTCTAGATCAAATAACCTAGGGCGCACCCCGAAGGGTGCAGCCTAAACTACTTTGCGTCTCTTTCGTTTTTCTTTTGTTCTACAATTTCCAAAAGATCGTCAAGATTATCTACATCTGCAACATCAGCCTCTGTAACTTCCATAGCATCAAGGAACATAGCAAAGGTTTCATTTACATACTCCTCTGCCATTGGTAGTGGTGTTACTACTCCCGTTGCAATAAACCATGCAAGCGGCAAGCCCACATCGTTGTATGAGATGAAAGGCTTTAACTCCTCATCATCTCTGAACTCATACCAAAACTGTCCTAAAATTGCACATCTGTCTGTAAAGTTTACTTCCATAGTCTTGTGTAATCCTCTCCTAAGTATCCTGTCATCATCTTATCATACTCCTCCCCCGCTGTCAATGCAACGACTTCAAGTCTGCGTGATACGATAACAGGGTGGTTATGTACTAAATGAAAGCCCAATGCTTCCAAGTTGAGTCCCATGTCCTCTGTTAGCAACTTTGCTAAACGATTAGAGAACTGTATTTCTTTTGTGCTCTCAGGCTTTCTGCGAACGCTATAAGTCATGTCTCTCCTCTTTATCTATTATACAGGAAGGGGAAGGGAGGCGCAACCCCCACAGACTGCGCCATCCCTATCCTTATTTAGTTAGTCAGTGAGGGACCCATCCACACTGACATTATGCTGCGCTAAGCGCTAATCTTAGTAGGAGCAAATGCATTAACAAATGACTCCCAGTCTACTTTAGTATCTGAGCCGTGCTCATAGACATTTTGATGTAGTAGGTCTATAATGACTGTACGGTCACCTAATTCATAGTTAGGACCGTTGACTGCATAAATTCCAAACCCTATTTCCTCCAGAATGGAATCCTGAATAAGATAACTAATCATCATGCGGGTAGCATATGAGTCATCTCTCCAACGTGGTTTAGCATGCTGCAGGGCCATTGCTAAGTCCCGCTGCCATTCTGTCTCACCCCAGTGGCTATATAGTACAACTGCAGGATAAACATCTGAGTCTTTAAAAACAAAATTAATACGTGCTCCCATTATTCTACTACCTCTTCCTCTTCAATTTCGGTTATCTCTAAAGGATACCAGTCATAGGCATATTCTTCAACATCCTCGTTAAGTTCAATGCGGTTGATCTCCTCAATGGCTGAGGCCTCATCCTCTGCCTCAATATTAAATTCATAGTGCACTTCTCTCATAGCGATGACTGTGTATAGTGGCATTAGTTATCCTCAGCCTCATACTCGCCTGTAAAGTCAATAACTACTAAGCCTACTCGTCCGTCCTCTGTTATGTCTGCATATACAGGGTAGAGTCCGTCTCCGTATCCCGTGGAAAATGCAACGGCATTGGAGCCACCTAATTGGCCAAAGCCCTTGCCAAGGGTAGCGTTACAGGCACCAAGGTAGCCATACTCTCCAGCACTATTATTGTGCTCCTCAAACTTAGTAGTATCTGCATTCCATGGCTTCCAGTCATCTAAATAGCATGGGTCGCCAACAATGGCTTGTCCGCTATCTACTGAAAATTGTCCAATTAGGGTCAGGTTATTTGCTTGTATCATTCTTGTATTCCTTCGCATAGTGGGTCGTGTGGTAGTTCTTCATCAAGTATATCACCGCAGAAATCACAAGTCAAGTCAGGCTCTCCAACTAAGACCTGTATATCTACATCAGCAGGACAAGGAACCTCAGTGATGAAGTATCCTAATCTATTTACAAATCCCCAGCCATTCCAAACATAGGTACCACCATCATCGCCAGAACCATACATCCAGATGTGGGCTTCAGGCTGCTCTTTTACAAAAGAAACTTCGTCACCATAGGTTTCAAACATAATACCACCCTCCCCATTATCAAAGGAGGCATTACTGTCTAAATGATTAACGATAGGCTTATATGCCTCACACCATGTGTCAAAGTCCATTTCAATAAAACTATTAGGCATAGTACTTCTCCTCTATCTGCTTGCGGTCAATAGATAGATTATAGGTTAGGCAGTAGACCTCTGTCAAGGCTTGCATATAGCCGTCAAGCCACTCACGCTCATCACCTTCACAGCGCTCTAACTTAACTTCTGATTCAAGCATGGCTATCTTAAGATGACCATGTAATAAATCTATTAGTGGGATAGAGATGTCCTCTAAGCCCTTCTCCAAATATTCGGGGATAAAAGGATACTCTTTACTCACCTAATACCTCCAAGTAATGCTTAGATACATGAATAGCGCCTTCAAGGTAAGGAACAATGCTATCAGCACCGTCCTCGTTTTCTAAATCCTGTTCAAGGGATATTGCGTTTAGTCTGATATATTCTCGAAATGTGTTTAGGTCCATATATTAATTATAGGGGTTGGAGTCGATTTTGACAACTGTACGGGGTGTGACATTGCTCACATCTGTAATTATAGGAGCATTACCATCTGATACCCCAATATAAATAATACTATTAGATCCACAAGGGCAGGCAGGCTCAAAGCACTCTGGCAAAGGGTCCAGGGTAGTGATCTCAATCAATGCATCACAATGAGTACATACATAATCATGTTTATACCACATTAGTCAAAGTACCCTTCTGCCCATAAACCATCAAGGAAGTCTAATGCTTTATTAATTGCTTGAACATCTTCACCATTGGCCTCAATACCGCAAAGGCCACTAATGATATCTTGAAAATCTTCTTTAGTATAACCTAACATTATTCTCCCCAGTACTTGACAATAGTGTTCATGGTAGTATGTATTTGACAGTAGCACTCTCCACCATTCATGTTTTCCATGAAATCAAAGTGAGAGTAGTGGTCTTCGTAGATAGCCTCTATGAGTTCTGATATTGTGTATGGCTTATGTGTTGTTGTCATGCTTCTATCATACTATCTGCCACTGACATTTTTGACTGCCATAGAGAACAGTTGTTATCTAATCTATCTCCAAATATACGGATATAGTCTGAGATATCTTCTTTTTGATCTGTTAAACAAGACTTGACGGTTTCTACTGATATAAAAACTCTGCCATTCCATAGGCCCATAGCCCCTATGTTAGTTGGCACCTCTAAACATCCATAGGTGTCTTGCTCCCAGCCAACACCCTCTGAGCAAACCAATGCATACTTGTTGTCGCCGTATACATTTTTTTCTTCCAGGGTAATGAATAATAGATTATCTACCTTACATGGACTAAAGTCATTACTATACTGTAATGCATATATGCCATTAGCGATTACTGCTAACTTCTTACCGTCAACGATTTGACCTATATATCCTTTGGATCTTTCTCTCATGGGGTTCCTTTGTTAGTGGATTATATATTAATTATCGCATACTTTAGGGGAAAAAGCAAGCCTATCGTAATCGAAAAAACCAGGAAATATTATTTGGCGATCTTAATAAAGATAATTTAAAATGTAAATTCGGACATATCGGACATCTAGATTACCTAGGAAATTTTTGCGATCACGAAGGGACTCGAACCCTCGACCTCCACCGTGACAGGGTGGCGTTCTAACCAACTGAACTACGTGACCAACAGTGAGCAGTTTTAAATCATGCTCAGGATTTTTTAATTATACCAGTTGCATGGTATTCTGTACAATTTTTAGCAAACGATTTTTTTCTGCATTGATAGCAGGGTCAAAACCACTTGCAGATGCAAGAATGGATTCGTTAGAACCACCACGAGCAGAACGGTACCAATCAAGACGCTCTGTTAGTGCATTGAAAGCACCCCATGCGTTACCCGCAATCATTCCGTTAAACTCGCCTGTGTAAATGTCATTGATAACATCTACCTTGTTTTCCCACTTCTTGAAAGCACCCTTAGAATCTTTTTCAGGCTTTGGGTATGCAGCAAGAATGATGTCGTTAAAAGTCTTAGCATTGACCTGTGTTTCAATCATTGCCTTAGCCATTTTATCGAACTCGTCCATGTAAACATTTGCAAGACCAAGAGTTTCACGAGCAATCTGCACCTTACCGCTTGCAGTCTGTGTATGACGAATCTTGAAAGATTGCTTAACGCCACCCTTGCGCTTTTTCTGATTAAGTGCAAGATTAAGAGTATTAGCGCACACAACACGAACAGGTGTAATGCTTGCTTGAATAGCAATTGAGCCGTCATGTGATGTATTGATGAGCAAATAAGTCTTTACCTTATCTGCAACACCGTTAGGGTCAAGAACGGTTTCACGCTCTAATGCAAGTGCGCCAAATACTACACGACCACCCTTGATTGAGCCAGCAGTTTCCCAACGACCTCCGCCGTCAAGAATGTTATCACCGAATGAAAACAAATCTTCATTCTGTAAAACATGATAACGCTCACCTACGACACCAAGAATGTCGGTCTGAGAGTTATCTGTAGGATTAGTACGCAAAACGTATTGATACGCCTTGTCGCTTGTTAGATGTGATGGGGTTTCCAAATCTTCCAGACGAACATTCCAACCATTTAGGTTAGCAGCCTCCAGCATTTCCGCTGTTGTCTTTTCTTCTGTAAATACGGTACCCAATCCATGCCAAGCGGGTTCACGGAAAGATGCAAAAGATGTCTTACCGTTTTGTGTTTCGAGGTCATGTGCCATGAGTTTTCTCCTTTATTGTTGTTGATAGTTTAAGTATACACGGACTGGCTGACAAATGCAAATCAGGATAGTTAAATAAGGATAAATCGGACATTTTCCAGGGTGATCTTAATCACAGATCTTAAACGGCGTGTCGCAAGTTATCCACAACTTATCCACAGGCTACCTAGGAAATTTTGCAGGGAAAAGAGGAGCAGTTTTTAAACATGCTCAGGTTTATTAGTAGCCCCCTACTAAATATCTATGCGGTCCACACTGGATGATAAGTAAGATACTTCTTCACCATATGACACTGAATCAAAATCAATATCGTGAATTGCATTTTGTGCACTCTCTTCATCACGAGCATTCACTGTAATTGAGTACATTACGGTTACTTCAACTTCGAATTCATTCGTCAACTCAAAGCCGCAAATGTTTGCAATCTCTTCTGCATTCGTTTCAGATATCTCACGCTCTTCTAATGCATTAAGGGTCCATTCCTTCATATCATCGATAATGCGATTCTTATCTGCAGACTCACCAGTGGAGCGCTGAACCGTATTGGCATGTGCTGATTCTAATTGCTTGATGTATGTATCCTTCTTTAGAATTTCTGACTTAAGAAAATCTTCTGTTGCATTCACGTTTATAATTGTTTGGTCCATGGGGGCCTGCTTTCTGTTAGTTTGTTTATATTAATTATACTGGTCCCCTCTGACAAATGTCAAGGATCCCTTGCGGGGAGTAGTTTATACACTTACTCAGGTGTCTTATCTAAGGCATACCTGCACATCAGGGCGCAGGGCTTAGCATAGATAAATTATAGGTAGCGAGCCACCGCATTGTATGTTGAGGTATTAACAACTTCCTCATCTGTCATCTTTAAGATACGGATTGCGTTTTCCATTTCCTCTTTCTGCTCACGATAAGTGTGTTGATGAATTACCTCAAAGTCCTTTTCAGGTTCAGTAGGGAAGTCCTTGCTATCGCAAACCAAATCAAAATCTACATTGAGAGTTTTGTTCCATGAGCGATAAGATGTGCGTAGGTTTTCAGCCTTAGCAAAATGTTCCATAGCAAACTTTGCTACTTCCTTCTGCCACTTCTCACGGGACTTCTGATACTTTGCTTCGTTTGCTTCTTGGTTCTCGTAGTTCTTGTTTAGTTCTGCTAACTTTGTTTCCAAAGCCTTGATTACTCGCTGAGTAGGGATTTTTACTGAGATTGCTTTTCCTCTTGCCATGTGGTTTCTCTTTTCTTTTGTGGGGTATTAGTTGGGGGGTGTGAGCAGTTTTAATTCATACTCAGGAATAAACTATTTAGTTACTTAGCCGTCCAAGTTGTATAACGAACTGCGCCATTAACATCTAACTTAACACGAACTGATTGACCATTTGCGTTAGGTGTGATTTCTGTGATAACTCCTGTTACCTTTGACTTCTGTGTTGTGTAGGTATCTCCTACCTTGTAAGTTGCTGTTGCTACTGACATTGTATTTCCTTTTCTATTAGTTGGTTGCTTATGTATTAAGTATAACATTTCCTACTGACATTTTACAAATCGTAGGAATAAAAATCTCATAATTTGAGATTATTTAGATGTGAGATAAATCACTTGCTTGTCTTGACCATAGCCAGACGGCGTGAGCCATTTGACAAAACAAGACTAACTCTGGTAACCTTATTAGACATTGGAGTAAAACCTGCGATACGACCTGTAACGCCTGTCTTGCTTGTTGTGAACAAATCACCAATCTGGTAAGTGTATCCGTGGAGTGTCATGTGGGGACTTCCTTTCGTTTTTGTGTATGTATCAAGTATAACAAAAAATGTCATAAATCTCAAATCCTACGGGGGTTTTTTGGTGTGACCTTAATTACTTTATTTGTGCGTGTCTAAACTTGACAAAATAAATATTTTACGCCTAGGGGCCCATTTCACAACGGGCTTGCAAACATTAAATAAATAAAAATTGCAGTAAAAAATAAAATAATTATATTAAGCATGCTATCTCATTTCTTAGTTGCAGAAAAAATTATGTCACTCTTAGAGTATACACAAAGTGAGCAAGAAACGCAAGCGGACCCTGCTGTACTAATTAATTTAATTTGTTTATTGTTTTCAGGGCACTTAGCGGCAGGTCGTCCGATCATTTCTTTTACATCGGCTTGACCAATAGCAAAATTCTTAGCAAGGTATGCCATTCGAACACCGCTATTAATTTTTAGATCAACGGCAGTTTTAACATTCTCACTGTCTGCAGAAAAATACAATGATAGATTAGATACATCCTTAAGAATAAGCGCTGCACTCTTCACACGAGTGTATACCCAAAATTGAATGTCAGGGTGCTTATCAATAACTACTTTCCATGCGTATGCGTAAGTATCATTAAAGAAGTCTCCGTCCCAGTGAATGCGAAATAGCATAGGTGCCTCACGCTTTACACAGTCAGCCTTGAATTCTGTGATCATTTCATTAAGTAAGCGGACCATGGTTTCGCCGTCTGCGTCTTTAAGCAATGCCCAATTGTGTAATAAGTTTTTCTTTACTGTTGGGAATACCTTTTCCAATTTGCCTGCATAGCAAACACTCTCACAGACAGACGTTGCGCCAGGACATGAGTAAGCCTTTCCTGCAGGTAATCCGAATGTGTTGGCAATGCTTGCTTGCTTTCCGTTAGGTGTGACAAGATTAGCCACCTTTCTATCTTTTGAGCGTAGTAGTTTAGTCATGAGGGCCTCTTTCTTTCTTTAATTCTATCATCAGGGACTGACTTTTTTTACGATTATACTTTTTCTTATTTGGTACGGCAGAGGCAGCGTTAGAACGGCGTAGTTCCATAAGTCTACGTAATTCCTCTGGTGTTTTCTTCATAAACTAATCTTAGCAGACATAGGGTAAAAATGTCAACTTCTTAAATGTGATTAATCTCACACGACACGCTAGATAAAATGCCTAGGCGATTTTGTGCAGGGAAGCACACAAAATCACTTTTATTATTCTTCGTCTTGTATAAATACATACAACGGAATTAAATCAGTGTATGCATACTGTGTAACTTCTCTTTCACCAAACTCGTTTTGTGTTTGTATGTCATAGTTATCTCCCGTTGAGTCACTCTCAATAAAAATAACTTCAACAATGTCATCACCAATCTTGATTAGATCACCAAGCATGATCTGATCTGGTGTTAAGTTATCAGCGTGTATTAATTCCATGCTTATCATTGTATCACTCATTACTCTAACCCCAATCCCATTTCATAGCCCGCATCTTCTTCAATGTATTCATCATCTTGAGGCAACCAAAAATCTAAGTGGTGTTGCTCAATAACTGCATACGCTGGTGCATGACTCATGCCCTTATAGAATACGCCATCAGGCATAGCAATTTGTCGCATAGCGTCATTATCATAGTATGCGTCAATAGCATCTATGCAAGGCTGAACCATGCTAAGCGGTACTGGTGGATAGTGATTACCTTGTAAGTGATAGGCTAACTGTGTTTCTAAATCTAAGACGCTATCTGCTAATCCAATTGCTGTAACTGATCCCATTTACTTACCCCCTACATTTCCATTACGATAAAGTATCTTGGTGTGCATCTTGCCTGAAGGCTCTGAAAGATTAACTGTTCGGTATTCGTTAGCAAATCCGTGGTCTACAAATCGCTCAAAAACTTGCACGGCAGATAAAGCATCTGAGTAACGACCAATCCATGAAGGCTTAGCCTCTCCGTCATTAGTAGTAGTTACTGAGTATAGGTATTCGTTATTCATTATGCATTCTCCTTAGTAGTCCAAAGTAGGTCAATCTGAGTATAGTCTATTTCTGCGTTGTTCGCAAGATAGCAATTAAAGCAATACAATTCGGTTATAGATACTGCATTTTCATTACAACCAATACAGGTATCCTCAATTAGGTTTTCCATTATTTATTCTCCAATCTTTACTGCTACAGTAGCATAGCGGTCTGACAAACTGTAGAGGGTGCGAACCTTGATTAAGTAGGCTTCGGTATTTTCCCCATACCAAACGCCTTCACGCTTCTCTGCTGAAATAATTTCACCTGAGAAAAATCGGGAACGAGAGCGATAGTGTTTTCCTACAAGTAGGTTTTCTATTGTGTATAGTTTAGTAGCCATTAGGCAACCTCTTTCTTTTTGTTTAATTACTTTATTACTCTGTAATCCTATCATGGGGGTCTGACATTTTTCAACTTATAATGGGATAATCTTAAATAATGAGACGCTCAAAGAGGGTGATTAATGTCACATCTTAAATGACCTGTGGATAACTTGGTCTGACCTGTGGATAACGGCCTAGATCGCCTAGGAAAAATTTGAGCAGTTTTAAATCATGCTCAGGATTTTATTTAAATTAAATTGATGACATCTCATCACGATTACAAGCAGAAATAAATCTGTTAAAATCAAATCTTGGATTATCCTCTGCAAAGTATCCCGCAAATTCATCAACTAAATCATGATAAGTAAACTCATCACCGATTAAATCTTTATAAGATGAAAGAATTTGAGCAACGATTACATAGTCTTTACGAGTCATCATTATTCAACCACCTTTAGAATTGCATAAGTGCCACGCTCATTAATTTCATCAAGCACTGGCTTTAGTTTAGGAATAAGCAAATCTTTTAGCATTGACTCTAAAAGATGAATTTGAGAAATTTCATCAAGGCGCAAAAACTCTTGTGCTATTGGGTTGGTTTCGTCAAATTCTGTAACGAACTTTAGTTTGTGTTCTACTTTTACCATTTATTTATTTCCTATTCTTTTAGTTGTTAAATTGGTTTAGGTCTTGCTCAATGCCAAAATCGCATTCGCAGGTTTCGACATCAAAATTATTGTTATCGCCAAAAAAGATTAAGCCTGTTGAGTGGCATTCATCGCAGGGCACTGATAGAACTGAGTTTATCATTACAGAACCGCCTTTCCTCTTAGTGTTCCGCTAATACCGAGAGAGTCGCAGTATACTTTAACCGCAACACCGACAGGGAGTTGAGTTGGATAAGTTGAGATGAATTGAGCAACCGCACCACGAGAGGCGAGGTTGATTTTTTTAGTTGAGCCGTTAAAAGTCTCAAGGGTTACAGTGTAAGTCATTATTGACTTCCTTTCGTTTTGTTGATAATTTAATTATACATTAAGTGGCTGACAAATACAAATCCAAATTCGGACATTTAGGACATTGGGTATGTGATACTAATCACACTCTCCACAAGGGCATTGAGGGAACTCTTGCTCTTGCTTGATACGATTAGCAAGGCGCTCTACCTTGAGGTAGGTATCAGCAGAAGCACCCCTAAAGGATACTACCTCTCCATTGGCTATCATGTGAGCAGCCTTAGCAATTTTTTGTTCTAATGTTAGTGTAGTCATTTTGACCACCTTTCTTTTGTTGTTATGTTGTAAGTATAGCAGGGGGGTCTGACAAATTGGGGGGTATTTCGGGCGTGTCGTAGAACTATTTTTGTGATAAGCATCACATAGGTTATACACACCCTGTGGATAACTTTTTCCTAGGTTTTTTATTCGCCCTTCACGAATAAATAAGATCCATAGAATAAACAAATAAAAGAAAACCAAAACAATGCGTTACCGCTAATAAAAAAACTATTCATTTGTTTCCTCTTTTTCTTTTAGTATTCCAAGAATTAAATTAAGTTGTTGCGTTGTTAGTAACGCTTGAGCGCAACCCCACGCAAATGCAAGGTCATTATCTCCATAGTGTTTTTTAGAAAGAGTGTTTATCTCTTGTGTTATCTCAAAATTAGTTTTCATTTGTTATCCTTCAATTTCTCTATAGTCGATTACATGAAAGTCTAATTGTCTCTCAAGGGGCATAGCCTTTAGCCATGAGTAGGCAGACTCAAAATCATCTGCTTCGACATCAACGAACAACTCAAAATTAAACACAGGCATTAGTTAGCCTCCTTGTATAGATAGTCCCACGCCTTACGGCATAACACAATTGATTTGCAATTGTCACAACAGATAACCCCATGAGGGTTAAGGTCTAAGTCATAGACATCTACGCTTGCAGATGTTGCCCCACAAACTGAGGGGAGATTAACAAAAGTACTCATCTCTTGAGTCCTTCCTTTCCATAGGTATTTATAAAATCAGGGAGAGACATAACTCCCTTATAGTCTTTACAAGCAGGGCAAAATCTATTCCACCCGTCAAATAGTGTTATGCAAAATGCACAGATGTTATCCATAGCGCATAAGCCTTGCTCATCTATGAATTGCATAGTGTCTAAGAATTGTTTAGTGTCTGTCATGCTGACACCTTCCACTCTGTCCACATAGGTAGACGCTCAGGGTCGGTATCGTTATACCAACGCTCAATGTTTTGTTCACACTCCATGCAGAAGGTAAACTGTTCGTCTCCAATTTCGGAGATAGCGGAAAGCATAGGTGTATGCTCATGTGTTTTATTTAGTGTTATCATTTTGATAACCTTTCTTTAAGGGGCTTACTTATTGTTCAACCTTGTATGTATACAAGTGTAACACAGGGGTCTGACATTTTGAGGGGTACAAATGGTATAAATCGGACATTGTGATGTAGAACACATGAGATGTAAATCACATTTGCTGGCACCAGTATAACAGTTTGATAAATAATTAACCACGTACGGCGTGTCGATTTGACAAAGGCGGCCTAGATAAATATGTGCTCACTATATTTTTATGATATTATACACATATACCCGTATCATACATCTGGTAAAAATATTCAGATTCTAGGCTATTTGGTTTTTAAAATTTTTCAGAATTGTGATATACTATATTTTATGACTGAAGAATACACTGGAACAAATTGCTGTGCTGCTTGCACATGCGATAGCCCACATAGATCAAAGCCAATAGAAGAAGAATAAAACATGGCAATTCTAGAAAACTTTGAAAATGCTTGGGATATAGATTTTCAAGAAGAACCAAAGTCTCCTGAGTTTGAATCAAAACCTATGCCAGTAACAGATAATATGGGCAGAGAAATATTTTGGGAAGACATGGGAAGACCAGAATATGAAAACTTGTCTGTAAAATTATTTTCAGAAACTTGCTGCACAGACTGTAGTTGTAAAAATGAATAACGATATAACTCACGAACAAGCACAAGAAATTTTATTATTTCAGATTGAACAAAAACTAAGAGCAAACATAGCAAATCAAGTAGAGTTACACTTTCATTCTACATGGCACGATGAATCTCATGCAATAGCAGAGTTTATAAGAAGATCTTAAGGATAATTAGATCCATCGCTTTGTTCAACATCACCAAAGATACAAGGGTTTAAAAAAACGGGCTCATCAGAATTTCCTCTGACAAATGATGTAGAAAAATACCTATAGTTATCTCCAGAAACAGTTGTTGTTCCATGTGGTATGTTTCCTCCATGCATAACTAAAGACCTTGCTTTTGGTTTGTGTGAAATTCCAAGGGACGGATAAGAAATTTCTCCTCCTACATAGTCATCATTATAATAAATAACTATGCCATAGCGAATATAGTATCCAACATCCTTTAGCCAGTAATCCTGATGCACAGCCATTGAGTTACCTTCTGGATGTCTTTGTAGTGAAACTGGATCAATATACAAAACATTAGAAAAAAGGCTTTTTACGTTTTGGCTTATCTCAGCAAAGACATCTGGAAGTTCTCCAAGTTTTTGCTTTCCATAGAAAAAGCCATTTTTGTATTCATCATTTTCAGATTTCCACCATTCAGCCTCATCTAAGGTTTGACAATATGATAAAACCCTTTCTTGCTGATCAGGTGTTACAAAGTTTTCGATTTCGTAAATGTCGGGGGATAGAAGGTTAACCTTCACTGTCTAATTCCCACATACGTATATCAACAAACCCATATCTAGAAACATCTGCCAACTCTTGAGTATTTGCCTCAATAACTAGTCTTACATTAGACTCAATGTCAAATCCAGGCTTGTACTCTCTTTGAGCATTCTCTAAATAAGCCTCTTGTATTTTTTCAAGAATCGGCTTGTAATAATACTTAGGCAATTACGCCACTTTCCTTTAACTTGTCATATATGTTTGACATCATAAAGTTAAGGCTTTGCTGGCTTTGCTCAATCTGTCTTTTTAGATCTTCTTCGTTAAGACCACCTTGAAGACCCAATGCAAGATTGTCTGCATTGATGCTTTCTAACATAACTGCTACTGCTTCGTCTTTTGTCATTTCTTTTACCATCTCTCTATTGGACATTTTGCTTCTTGCAATGTGGTTTTCAATTTCATGAAACATCCACACTTCCTACATTTTGCAAGTGATTTTTTAAACCACTCACATTCATTACATATTTTTAGGCGGGACTCAATGAGTTCACGATTTGATCTTGGTTGATTAGGATCAAACAAGTCAATAAACGTAACATCACTCACTTCCACTCCACCTCTTGATCATATGTAACCGAATACTCTCCACCGAATATTTCAGCATATGACACTATATCTCTATTATACCTTATGACAGTGTTTATACCCACTTTGTCTGACATGTACTTGATACCCTGGACTAGTGGCTCAAAGGCTGTCTCCTGGTCTTCTAAGGCCTTATTTAGGGTATCCAGATACCTTTGCTTTCCATAACGTTTTGATACAAATGCTTGGTCTACATAATCAAATCTTGCTTGAACATCGTTTGCTTTTGCAATGTCCGAATTGTCCATTATGTACTTTAATGCAGGATGATCCATCCGTGTAGACCAGTTTCGCATGTTATCGCTGTACTTCTCCATGTTCTTTAGAGTTGAGTCAGCGAAAGCCATGCGTATAAGGTCAGAGTCGGAGGTTTGAACCTCTGTTGCAAAACTTATCAAAAAAGCGGTTGCGAAAGGAAACTTGTCAGTATATGTCGTCACGCCGAAGTGCACATTTGGATTAAACGACTCGACTGACATATTGTCTTCTAATAGTCGCATATGATTTCCAAGAGATACATACTCTTGCCGATTCATGTCACAGTCTACGAATAAGCATTCCTCTGCATTGATCCCGTCGGCGAGACATAAAATATTTTTATCATATGAACCCACTATTTTTGAACCGTTAAAACGCTCTAATAATTTTGCGGTCATAAAACCGTCCATGTCAGGGGATATAATCAGATTCTTAGAATGCTCAAGTGTTTCTAGTATGTCTGTTTTCATTTTTGTAAAATACCCCTTATAATAATCTAGTTATGACAATCCAGGACTGGGCTTCGTTAATCGTAGCAATACTTACAATTGTATCATCAATCGGTCTATCAATCAAGTGGCTTGTTAAGCATTATTTAAGCGAATTGAAAACAAATGGTGGGTCAAGCGTCAAGGATCAGATGAACCGTATGGAACAAGAACTTATTGATCAAAAACTTGAATCCGAAAAATTTAGAGACCGTCAAGAAAGAAAACTCGACGAAATGTACGATATTCTAATTAAGCACATTGCCAAAGTTGATAATAAATAATTCCTTATATACTATATACTATATATAATATATCTTGTAAATACAAACCTTAAAGATAGTTTTTTTTCTTATATATTTTAAGTATACACCATCCGACATCCTGATGCTTTATGACAAACCAGTATAAAACGGACATTACAGACAATAACAATTTGATAACTTTTTATATAGATGTCCGTATTGTCCTGATATGATATAATTTATATTGACTAGTACTCTGGTTTGTCTCTCATACCCACCAGCCTGAGTACTAGTCATTTTTTATGGTATAATCTCATTATGTCTACTTGCTCCCCAGAAATATTTGGCGCTGATCCAGTAAGTATCCAATGGCGTGTGGTCAGAGGAGATACTGGTTCTCTACGTGTTGAATTTTTGCAAGATAACGAGGTAGATTTTTATGACACCACTGGGTGGATTTTTAGAGCAACCGCTTATGACCAGTCTGGGGATATCCTTGATGCCCTTGATTGTGAGCCTGGAGAAGGTTTTGTTGATATCAAGGCATATCCATCAGTTACAAAAAATTGGGGATTAAAATATTTAAGAACAGTTGCTGAACTACCATTTGATGTTCAAGTAATTATTCCAGAACTAATCGAAGATACTGTTTGGACTCCAGTAATTGGAACCATTCATGTATTAGGCGACATTACACCAGGGGGTACACTATAATGGCAGTTATTAAGATTGTTCCAATGCCAGGCGCAGTTGGAGACAAGGGAGACGAAGGTGCTCCAGGTCCACAAGGTCCACAAGGAGAAACAGGTTTACAAGGCCCAGCAGGTGCCGATGCTGTATGGTATTACAATGGAGAATATAATCCAGGTGCATCATATGTTGTTGGAGATGTAGTAACATTTGAAGGACAAACCTGGTATCGTAAAAATGCAAATGGCGGTAATGTTGGAGATACTCCATCAGAAGGATTATTTTGGGATTTAATTGCAGCAAAGGGCGAACAAGGTTTAACTGGTTTAGAAGGAGAGCAAGGACCACAAGGAGAGCCAGGAGATACTGAATTATCTAATATGGTCAGATATTCTCCAACTTTTTCTGCAACTGGTTTAGCATTTACTGGTGCAGATACGACTTATCCAACATATAATTCTTATTATGTTAAGTCTGGGAAGATGGTAAGTTTTGTTATTGAGGTTGATTGCTCTACCGTGACAAATTTCGGTACAGGTCAATACAAACTACAACTTCCATTTACACCAGCAGTTGGTTTTAATCATTTCTCTGGTTGGGCACAAATTGATACTGCGGTAAATCCAGATGTAACAAATGGACATGTTATTCTTAATGTTGATCATGCTGGAGTTACGGATATACTTGACTTGCACTATCTAAAGCAAGCGGGTGGAGCACACACTCCAATTGTTGAAGGATTATTTTTGCAGGGTACACCAGTAACATTAACAACATCAAGCAAGATATATGTTAATGGTACTTACATTTCTCAATAATTCCGTGAGATAATAACTCCATGGCTGTTTCTAAATCTATGGACTTTCCATCTGGGAAAAAGTCTTCATACGCTGCACAAGTAGAACAAAGTCAGGCAACTGGATTACCAGACAACACTTTATCCTTTCTTCCAGTCCCTGGCCCAGTAGGACCACAAGGACCTGCAGGTAGGGACGGTAGAGATGGAAAAGAAGGTCCACAAGGTCCAGAAGGAAAAGCGGGACCAAAGGGTCAACCAGGACCAGCAGGTAAAGACGGTCTAAGTTCTCTATCATCTTCAGGACAACAAGCAGGATGGGCCTCATATCATAACAAAATAGAAAAACCTTTTAAACTTGGTATATCAGAAGGAGACGATGGATGGGTAACTACCTTCCTATTATCTGAGGGAAAGTCAAACGAAAAGTATCTACCTAAAGGATGCACTCCACTATGGAACGATCACGCAAGAGCCTTTAATTTTAGGGGACTTGAAGAGGGTGCTCAAGTATTTATAACATATAGTTTCGAACTAACAACATATAGTAGCAATACAGAGGTTTGGATTAGGACATATTCTCCCAACAGCGATTTGGATGTTTCACAGTTTATCGGTTCCCTGAAATACCAGCATACTTATCCAATCACAGTAACGCAACATATCTTTATTGAGAATCAAAAGATCTGGGGTAATGGAGCAGTTCCTCAAATCCGTACTGACTATGATGCATCAGTAATACTCAAATCTATATATGTCAGCGTGGTATAATAAAACCATGGCATTTCCAGGAGAACTTAATATAAATTATTATAAGGGTGATACCCATGAGTTTAAGGTATACCCTCAAGAAACAAATGGCTCTATTTTTTACTTAAATGACTACAGCAATGCCACGTTTACGATTGCAACAGAGCGTGGGGCAAACCCTACTCCAACAGAGGATATGCCAACGGGAAAAGTATTTGGAAGTGCAATAATCTCAACAGATGGAACGAACATTACTTGTGCTATTACTCCCGAAAATGGAGCAGCCATGGATGCCTCTATAACATATGTTTACGATATTCAAGTATATGCTCCAGGTTCTGGTACGTATGATAAAGTTTTTACGCTTTTAACTGGATCTATTTCAGTAACAGATGACGTAACGCAAGGTACTGGAAGTTAATGACAAACATATTTGTATCTTCCGATGATGTTAAGGTAATTGGTGGTACATCCAATGTTAATGTAGAGGTAGATTTTGGACCACAAGGAGACAGAGGAAATCTTTTTCTTGTAGGCTATGGAAATCCCAACACAATATCACATTCCGTTACATTACAACTACTTGACTTATATATAAATGTTCAGGCTACAGATGAAGACTATCTTGTTATGTATCAATATCAAAATGTATCTGGTGTTAACACTTGGGTTGAAACTGCTACACTTATAACAGATAAATTTAGTGTAATTAGGCAGGTGGCCTTTACAAACGGTAGAACTACAAGCGCTGTAGATTTTAAAATATCTAATATTGCTCCTATGAGTCTTGTAGGAGGGTTAACTGCAGAAAACTTTAATGTACAGTGCACGTTCTCTGACCCAGAAAACCCTATTGCACACTCAATTACCATTAGCCCTTTGGCATTCCAATCGGGTACTGGAGATCAGATACTACCAGTTGATATAAATGCCGTTGAATATTCAGAAGGAAGTTGGGTTGGACTAAATAGAACTGTCTATGTTCATTTCCTAATTACGGTGGTATAATCTAAGATGGTGATATGTAATGGCTGCTGAATATATTGATGACACGGTAGATGGCTCTGGGTTATACCCAACCAAGATACCTGGCTATGAAGATGCAGCCGACATTCAAGAGGCTTTAAGACTTTATCATTACGGATCAGCAACAATTCCAACAGAAGATGAACTTGGAACACCAAGCGGAATTAATACAAAGTCAGTAGCAGGATATTTAAAGGCTATTGACAATACAATTGAAACACTTGCAACGCAAGAGTATGTAACTAATGCAGTTGCAGCATCAACAGTAGATCAAGAAGCGCTTGCAGGTGTTGCAATTAACTGGAATACTATTAATGAGCAGTTTGATGTTGAGCCAAGAATTTCAAATTCTGGAACGGTAATAACTAAGACATCAGATTTTACACTAGATGCAAATGACATTAGTAAGACAATTCTTCTTTCAACTGAATCAACAATGAACTTGGAAATACCAACAAATTCTAATGTTGAAATTCCAGTAGGATCTCAATACAATGTTGTTGAAATTGGATCAGGGATTACAACATTTTCACCAGCATCTGGAGTAACAGTAAATAGTAAAAATTCACAACTATTTATTGACTCACAGTATGGAAAAGTAACTCTTATAAAAATTTCAACAGATAATTGGATTGCTTATGGAGATATATATGAAGGCTCTTCTACTCCAACCCCCACTCCAGTAGCACCTACTCCAGTTGCCCCTACACCAGTAGCACCTACTCCAGTAGCACCTACTCCAGTAGCACCTACTCCAGTAGCACCAGTAACACCAGTTACACCTGTCGCTCCAGTTGCCCCTACACCAGTAGAACCTACTCCAGTAGCACCTGTTGCAACAACTAATTACTATGGATACTGTGCACTAAACGGAA
>JACCDP010981504.1_pt1 | contig 18588 bp, 18 predicted proteins | sample 7445841 | NCBI WGS metagenome assembly JACCDP01 (sample SAMN15323441, study PRJNA562643) | freshwater metagenome | isolation source: river surface water | place: USA:Blue River Watershed | collected 2017-08-17
ATAATAAAGAGATTAACTGGGACGTACTGATTGTTAGTGGAAATAACGCACCCCCATTCATTAAAATAAATGACTATTGTGTTCGCATATTAAACTGTCAAACCACAACCGGATATATAGTAAAACGTGGAATGTACGATGTAATGATAGACAACTTCAAGACCGGATTGCAGAAATTAATGCAGGAACCCACAAATAAACGACAATACGCATTGGATATGTATTGGAAGCGGTTACAAACACAGTATTTCTGGTATTTAATTATTCCGCTAACCACTGTACAATATGATAATTACAGTGATGTGGAAGAACGTTCAGTGAGTTACACCGATTTGATGTTGGACTTGGATAAAGAACGTTTTTTTGGAAAGAGAATGATGCATTCTACGTAGTTGAGTTAGTCAATCGTAAAAACTGTGATAACACCGCTTTATTTTTTTCTGCATATTGCATTGTTTGTAAATTGGCGGAATGCCCTTTGTTCATCATACGTTCTCTATATTGTTGTTCTTGTATTGACAGCATTCTCTCGGCTTCTTGTTTTTCAATAGGTGTCAATGACTGACTGCCTCGTTCTCTCATAATATGGTCAACAGATTTGTATTGCTTGACCTTATTAAAATCACGTTCGCTGACTGCTAATACTGTTTCATCTTTATGAACCTTGCGTAAATCATCGTATTTTAATTTACTAAACGGGTCACTAGTAACGTATGTATCGTCGTTATCATCTTCTTCATCGTAAAAGTTAGTACCACTTCCACTGTTAACAACTAAATTATTAACACCAGTGTATTTTACCATACCGGATTGTTTTTCTTTGATTTTATCGAACATTTGTCCCATATTATTTGCATTGACGTTATCTTGTGTGTCGTAAATAGGTTCGTCTTTTGAAAACCATTCATTTCGTGTGTTATTTTGTTTTTTAACCATTGTGTTTTCAAATAATGAATTAAATTTGTCTTGGAATTCGCGTTTATTCATATTATTGATAGCATTTACAACTTGTTTTGTAGTAGATTTATCTGTATTAGATACCGAAGTAGGAACATAGGTCGTATTCTCTGCATTTATCTGTTGCGACTGTTTATTTTGATTGTTATAAAAGTTAACTACGATATCAAATGCCTTTTTATAAAACAAAAAATATTCAGCAGGTAACTTAGATTTGTCTGGATGTGTCATTAATACTTGCTTTTTCGCTCGTTTTAAATCATCAAAGGATATATTATAATCAGTGTTAAATAATGCTAGCAATTCTTTGAGAGAATACATATGTATATCTAGGTTATGGGCTTTTGTAGTTGCTGACATTTTGTATTTCTATGTATAACATTTTGATATATTGTTTTTACTTAGTTTATCCGAAAACAAAATAAAAAAATACGAATATAATATAATAACAAAATGGGGCTTCCGGTGATTACTAACCTTTGTGACAGAAAACAGTTCGCAGAACTTCTCCAATCAAATCCAGGATTGGTGATTATTAAATTTGGAGCAGATTGGTGTGGTCCTTGTAAAATGATTGAACCGCTTGTGAATGAAGCATTTAAATCTATGCCCAATACTGTTCAATGTGTACTCGTAGACATTGACGTCAGTGTAGATTTATATGCATTCCTAAAAATGAAAAAGATGGTAAATGGTATTCCTGTCATTTTGTGCTATAAAAAAGGTAACACTAGTTTTGTTCCTGACGAGGCGGTTGGTGGTATAGATAAAGCCAAATTACAAAACTTTTTCCAAGCGTGTCTAGACCTGTTGTAAACCTGACCGAGGTTTGTGCTCTAAATGATTATTTGCAATTAAATGGTCTCGCAATGACATTGATAATCTATACTTATCAATGCCATTCCCAGTAATATCATATATTTTATCCAAGTAATTGGTTTCATTGTAGTCGCGAAAGGAGATTTTTGCGTTTGAATTATAAGTTATTTGTTCAATGATTTGTTCTAATCTCTGTAAAATTATAAAATTATGACGATATAGTTTGTAGCAATAAATGTAATTATATAAGTGATTATTGTATCCAAACCAATCGTAAAAGCATTCCGAATATAGATTATTTGCTTCTAAGTTCAGAATATGCTGTATAGTCTCTGGAATAACGGTTGCAGACATTTTTTCAAAATCATTCGGTTCGTTTAGAAATTTCACGTAATTACATATCATAAAATTTTCCTTGTATATATTTGACTGTTTCAGGAATTCAAGTAGATTTTCCATAAAAGAGGCAATAAATGTTTCTGTGCAATATTGATTGCATAGTATGATATGAGCGCCTTTTATGAGATGCCGGTTTAATAACCCTATATTTTCTATCGTATTGGTTTTATTTTGAAAATCGTCAATTGCAATGATAATACACTGGTCATCCTCATAGGTTTCTTTACATTGAATAAACCCCGGAAGCATTTGAAATACTGAATTGGTTTCAATTTGTGTCTTGCGGTTTAACTGTACATATTGCGCATTGAATTTCCCTCCGATGGAAACATATACCTTGTTTAAAGGTTGCGATAGACTGTTTTTTATATTATTTGCGGTTATAAAAATGTCAGACACATTGCGCGGTGTGATATGTGTAATAAATGACATTCTAATGACTTCTTGGTAAATTATGTTACTTATTTTGTAATAGGTAATATAATTTCAATTTTCTATTTATGATGTTTGTTATTTCGGGTTTTTTTGTGTTTTTTATTATGTGATTTCTTATTACGTAATGATTGTTTGGAACGTTTTCCACCAAAAATACTTGGTAATGCAACTGGCTGTTTCGGTTTTTCCGGTTCAGTGACTAATTGCGCTTCCACTTCTGGTACGGGTGTTTCTGGAATTACCTCAGCCTCTGCCTCAGGCATCGGTGGTTCTTCCACTGGCTCAGGCTCGGGTTCACTTGTTTCCTTGTTATCAAAACCGGGTAAACTGTCAACCGCCCATCCGGTACTATTATCAGGATTTTCATTCGTATTATCATCAATATCCATTGCAGTAGCATAGGCTAATACCGAAGCGGTAATTCCTACCATTACATAATTTATCATTGGAATGGGTGTATCGTACATTTTGAGTTGATTTATAATATAACGACATTTTTGTTTTGTTTTTTATGTGTAATAAATTCCTAAATGGCAGTAGTTGTTTGTACTATTATTCGGTTAAGACTTTGCGAGCAGCAGCAAACTTATTTGTCCATTTGTCCTTATTTTGTTGAGAAACAGTAGCGTTTAGATGGCGCTCATATTGCTCTGGACAATCAAAGAACATTGTCTTCGGCTCGCTACCGAAATCACCAGTAGCAAATACGACTTTGAAATACAAATCTTCGTATGCACTTCCAACACTACATAGCGGTGTAGTAGCACCGGTAATAGCATCACGAATTTTTGACCCAGGAGTGGTTGGAGTGGAATACACGCCAACCTTTTCGTCCTTTGAACCACCAAAACGAACCATCTTGTGGTATGTCTTGTCGTTCAATAGATAGGCATCCATATAATTTCGCTGCTTTCGCTTAGCAGGACTTGGGTCAGACTTTACACTGCTCTCGCTGGCTAATGTATATTCGTCTTGTTTATATACCGGTTCATAGTCGGCATAGTCACTTTGTAGAGATTTCTCGTCGGCAACGGTCATTTAGATTTAGAAAGGATTGGGTAGGAAAAGTCCTAAATAGATATATAGCGGTTGCTAATTATACAAATAACTACTAAAACATCTTTATATTATTTTTATTATTAGTTTACATCTCATAATAAAATTGCAGTATAGTGTATACAACAATGTCTAGCATTACTGATACAAGAAATCTGATTAGAGATAAATTCATGAAGAAAACCCGCAATATTACTACTGACTATGAGAACACAAGTGAAATTTTAAATATACCTGAATATGAAGAAAAACCAGACATAGTTACCAATAACATATCGGATGAAAAATACACTTATCTAAACGATGACCCATTATCACGCGAATTTCAATTTGACGAGGAGAACATTAAGAACACATATTTGTGTATGTACGTGCAACATACTGGATTAAAACAGCCTTTTATTACCTATTATCTTATGGCAAATGATGGCGAATTATCATTTCCAAACATTACAGAAGTGCTGTCACCAAATACAGTAACCACAGACGATGCCGAAGTTGAGGATAATCCGGAGCATATTATGCCCTTGGATGCAACTGATGAGAACCCACAACAAGAAGTGGAAACGAATGCGCCAATTGTAACCGAAAATGTTGATGAAAATGACGATTATTTGTATATGCAAGGTTCTCGTTATATACAAAATAATTCAGTAGATAACAAGCCAATTTCTTTTGAATGCTATAAAGGCTTTGTTGAAGTCGCAGGAGAGATATATGTGTTCTTTGATGTATCTGATGTAGAATTTATAAACAAGTTTGAGGAGAACCATAAAAGTTGTCTCATTGAAGAAATTATAAATAAAAAACGGGTAAACGGAATACCCATCTTGGATGGAGCGGCAAACGTAATCAATAGCGAGAACGTGTTAAAATATATGCGTGATAACAAACATCAACCAATCCTTTATCCGATTGCAGTGTATTTATGTGAAGAGATAAATGGCGAATATACAAATGCGAAGTACTTAGATACCAACGATACAACAATGTCTTTAATCAATGATAAAATACACCACCCAGTGGTTGGTAATGGATATTTATTTACAAGTAAATTATTGGACAATTCCGATGCTACACTAGTAAAACGGTTTGCCCTATTAAATTATGATGCAGTGTATGTATTGCACGAACCATTCATTAAAACCGAATATGAGTATATTGATGATAACGAGTGTGTATGTTTTTTATCGGATGGAATTGAATACTGGTCAGTGAAGAGCATTGATTTGTTCTCCGAAATATAACAATATTTGTAATAAACCCGAATATTGTTATAGGTTCTCCACGACTATACTTTTTGTAGTTGGTCGTAAGTAGATAAGAATTTATCTAATATGTCTTCTTGTATTTCATTCTTGAAATTCTCTTTTAATTCGGTAACCGTTGGTTGTCTAGAATATAATGATATATAACCATTTACATATGTATTTATAATAGCAACCTGACTATTAAAAAATAAGTCTTGTTCTCTACGTATTTGCGCTGCCTTTTCTTGATTATCTAGTTTTACTCGTACACTTGCTAATTGTATTTCGTTATGACGCGCAAGTTCGGCTTCTTTCTCTTGTAATAGTTGTTGTTGTTCCAATATAAACTTATCCTTTGCACGTAAAGCAGCGTCGTCAATTGAACCCATTGTATCCGCAGGTATATTATTTAATTCCTCATACCAACGATTACGTGTTTCATCCGCACTAATAATGGTATCGCAAATATCTGGTTTCTTCAACTTGTCAAAATGGCGTCTCTTTTCAGAACCAGGCTTTCCACTAAATTTGTCATTAAATTCCTCAATCACAGCGTCAGTGATGGAAGGACTAGTTTCCATCAGTCGGTCAAATTCTTGACGAGAGATTTTTAAAAAATGTCCTGCGTGGTCTCTTTCCGATGGTTTTTTTGCTAACTCAATTCGTATATTACGTGCAAATTTATCCCAGGATATGGCGGCGACACGATGTGCTTCATTCAACTCAGAAATCTTTAAATATTGTTGAATGGTAGTTAAAATACCAATAAAAATATTGATACTACCAATGATGGACGGAGCATAACTCCGCATATTTTCAGGAAAACTTTCTTGTGCAAACGACGCAGTACCACTGATGGTAGAAAATACAATCGCTGGTATGGTAAACCAAGCGTGCATAGTAGAATATTTACCGTGTGAACGCAAATTTAACCATTTATAACATTGCGCAACATCACACCATTCAATCATTATTTTTTCATTATCTGGCGACCATTCAACGCAATTAATATTACTCTCTGTATTCGCATTGAGTGATTTATTATCGTGTGGATTATTGCTACAAATTTCTCGTGGACTATCTAAACCTAATTTCTCATTTTCTCGGTCTGTCATTTAGATTTTATATATAATAACATACAAATAAAAATATAGCAATAACGTTGTAATTTTGTATTTACAATGTTATTATTGCGACGATTACGCCAGAACTCACGGTCTATCTGAACTGACTTCCTCAGCAAATTCTATTTTTATCTGTTCAATGACATTTAGGTTGGCTTCACTGTTATATTGTGAAATGACAGAAGCAGTCTCCATTTTAAAGAAATCTTCAATCGGTTCAGAGTGTGCAATATCATTAATTGAACACATCGTGTTTACATTGAGGTTCTCCTCAATATCGGTATCAAACTCTTGTAATTTATTCAGTAATCGTTTTAACTGTTTTTGTTGCGAGATATGGAAAAACGCCATATAATTCAAATATAAATCAATTTGTTGTTTAACTAACAGGTTCTCGTAATCCATCGTATTTAAAAAGTTAGAGATGGAAAATCCGACACGATGTTTTGAATTATAATTACGTATATTATCTTCGTTTGTCTCGTATCTAGTTTGCAGATGTTTAATAAAGGATAAAATAGTTGAATGCAATGCTTTTATATCATCTAAATTATATTCGTGATATGGTTCAAGTTCTTTGTATGCGGCAAATGTACGAATGTCTAATTGTTCCGTATCAAGTTCCTCAGCATTCTCTTTCATGTATGCAGTAATCAAATTATATAATTTGTAGTAATCACAATACATACGATTATTTAATAATATTCGGTGTTTGTCTAAGTTCTCCATTTCAATAGAATATGTTTTATATTGAAAAAAGAAGGTATCCAGACAAAATAAATACATCTTTTTTGTATTCTTTTTGGTTAAATCGCTATATATGGTTTTCAAATGAGAGAGTTTCATGGTAATCGTTTGTTTTGTCTTAACTATCTCGTCCTTTAATAGCCATATATTTTGAAAATTATTTTGTAGTTTGGTTAATTCCGATGTGGTATATGACATATGGTTCGGCTATACAATATGAGTATAAAAAAATGTACAAAATTTACATTTTTCTTATTTTATTTTTATTTTTTTCTTTGGTGTAATAATTTAGATTAGAGGACGAAAATTGTACTTATTATCCCACATATTATATACGTTGTCTTTGATATATGTATCGTAATCAAAGACATCCTCCTTATCGTAATCAATCGGGTCATCATTTTCTGGTCCCGTATTTTCATCACTTACATACATCGGTAGTTGTTGAGACTTAACGATACTAACCAGTTTTTCGTGTGTGACTGGTGTAACCAATGCAGACGATTTCACATTACGTACATCTTTTGGAATATGGTTCTTAACTTCCCAGTATAACGCAGCCTCTTCATCATATATCAGTTTAACCACCTTATTATCATTTATCAGATTAGCAAGATTATCCGCAGCATCTGTATCATATAAATTTATTTCTATGAATGCAAAGTAATAGACATTACGATTTTCGTTTATTTTACGATGCATATCAATATAATATACGTCCCCAAGTTGCAAACGATTAAACGTATTCTTTACTACCTTTGTAGTAATACCATTTAACAAGCGGGGAATATATAACTTTAACGTATTCTTTGACATTATTACTAATGTTGATTAAGTAGATGATTTACTTGGTATTAGTAATTAAATAGTTCAATTTTCTACACCATTCAATTATATTTATGGGTAAAATGAGTTAAATAAAACCTCAAACATATTTATATTATGGACGTTAAAACTATTCCTAAGAATTTTGCTTCTGTCATATTTGATTTCACAAAAGATTTATCCATCACCTTCCCCGAATACGTTCATTTATGGAATGATATGATTTATCCCGAGTTGCCAGAAGATGTATTGACCGGTATTTTTAATCATTGTAAGTCGGTATATCCTGAACGTTTTTTTGATATTTTATATCAGAACGAAGATATCTTTTCGGAGGAAAGTCAAGTAAATGTACACTTTTTACCAAATGTGGATTTTAAAGTATTGTACAATACCGAAGGTGTGAGTGATAATACCAAAAAAACAATGTGGAAATATTTGCAGTTGGTTTTATTCACGGTTATTGGGGAAGTAAAGGATAAAGACATGTTCGGTGACACGATGAACATATTTGATGGTATTGACGAAAAGGATTTGCAGGAGAAATTGAGTGAAACGATGAGTGGACTAACCGATTTTTTCAAGAATATGGATAATGCTGCTGCAAATGATGGCGATAGTCAATCGGAAAAACCTGAGGAATTTAAAAATATGTTTGATAAAATGGAAGGAATGCCAAATATGGAGAACATTCAAGACCATTTGAAGAACATTTTCAATGGAAAGATTGGTTCTCTTGCTAAGGAGATGGCAGAAGAAATTTCCGGTGAATTTGCGGATTTACTAGGCGCGGATGCAGCGAATACTGAAAATCCACAAGATGTGATTAAGAACCTCATGAAAAACCCGAAGAAGATTATGGATTTGATGAAATCGGTGAGTGGTAAATTAGATGCAAAAATGAAAAGTGGCGAAATTTCACGTGAGGAAATTATGAAAGAAGCGGGCGACCTTATCGGTAAGATGAAAGATATGGGGGGAAACGACGAATTGAACAATATGTTTAAGACGATGGCGAAGGGGATGGGTGGTCTTGGTAACTTGGGAGGATTGGCTGCGGGTCTAGGTGGTATGGGTAACTTGGGAGGATTGGCTGCTGGTCTGGGTGGATTAGGGGGTCTTGGTAAGAATGTTCGTTTGGATACAAATGCAATGGATAGAATGGTAAAAAAAGAAAAGTTGAAGGAAAACGCCAAGCGACGCGTTGAAATCAAACGTTTACAACAAGAAGCGGAACGATTAAAGCAAGAGGAAGAACTAAAAGCGCGTATTGAAATGCAACGACAGCTCGCGGCAAAGTACTCATTGCAACAGGGTAGTGGTCAAGATAAATACGTGTTTAGATTGGAAGGAGAAGAGGTCCAAGAAAAGAGTTTTATTCATCCAGATTTATTGAAGGAGATGGATGAAGAAGATAAAAAGAACTCTCAACTAGCCTCGCAAAAGAAAAAGAAGAAGAGTAAAAAATAAAAATATTGAATATAGAAAAATATGTCTATATTTTAGTTAGTTGCGTTATGAGTATATTCAAATACATACGACTAGACATTTTCATACTAAGTTTAGCATTCGGGTTATTTGCAATTTATATTACGATGCCCGACGCTAGAAAAATATACGTTTACCCTACGCCAGAAAATGTAGGCGTTTTGCAATATAAAGATAGTACGGATACTTGTTTTTCGTTTAAACAAACAGAGGTCACTTGTCCTACAAACGAAAATGAAATCAGTAAAGTACCGGTACAATCATAATCATTATTGATTTACAATTTAGTCGTTCTATATTATCGTAAGTTATAATATACAATGAATTTTAAAAGACTATTAAACACACCAACCGGACAGATGTTGATTTCTATATTATTAGGTTTGGGTTTAGCAACATTGTTCAAGAAAACTTGTGCGGATGACAAATGTTTAGTGTTTAACGGACCCGTCATTGAGGACATTGAAGATAAAACATTTAAACATAGTGATAAATGCTATAAATATAAAAGTGAACCCGGAAAGTGTGATTCCACGAAGCGTATTATTAAGGTATCCGCACATACTGTAACCGATGAATAAATAGAATACAAAGGTTTATTCGTAAAAATTATACAATATTGTTATCAGATATTGTATAGTCAAATGGAGAATTCATTTACGAGATTATCTGACCTACCAAATGGCAATGCACCCTCCAATAAACCAACTGAGATGCCAAACAATTACATTCCTATAAACATTCACCCGAACCCATATGGAATTTCAGATAAAAATCCGATTATTGAGATGCCACAAGATACTACCGCACAATTTCCACAAAACAATGCACGTCAGATGGTACCTGTACCAAATCAATTGTCCGAACAAGATATCGCGCAATTAAATGCGATGCAACATCAACGATTGCCATCTCGTGATATCCAACAAGATACAACCGTATATTCGCAAGACGAACGCGTAAAACCGAATTATATTCCAAAACATAAGGACTTGGACGATTATGTTAGAGAACACGAAAAAGACACTGAAAAGAACCTAAAAGAATACGAAGAAAAAAAGAGGCGCAGAAACTCAATAGATGATATGATTACAAATCTTCAAACCCCGATTTTTATTGCCATCCTATATTTCATATTTCAGATGCCTGTGGTAAATACACTTATATTTAAAAAACTGTCTTTCTTATCCATTTACAATGATGATGGCAATTTTAACTTTTACGGACTACTGTTAAAAAGTATGCTGTTTGGGTCACTGTATTATACGATGGTTCAATTTACCACATTTATTAGTGAGTTTTAGCCGCCAGTAATATGTCAAATATCGTCTTCTTTTTTGGCTCCTTTTCCGGTTCAGGAGAACTTTCAGATGACAAAGACTTGACGTTTTTCCTGGTTTTATTATGCTTGGCTTTTACCGGTTTTTCACCCGGAGTATATTTTAAAAACCACATATCGTATTCATCTTTGTTGACTTTGCCTTCTTTGAATTCACGGTATTTTAATGCCTTTTCTGCACGTATATCTTCTAATGTTAACTGTTTACCATAGCATGTCATAGAAAAGCGTTTCAACAATCCGCGTTGGTTTAGTCTATTTTTTGCTTGAATATCAAATAGAAATTTTGCCATACAAATGAGCCTATTGTAATTTAACTCTACATCCAAATAAATCATCACCAAATAGAAACTCAAAATGGTATCAATGGTTGCAACGTTAACTTCATTCTGATTTATTTGTATTTTATTATAACTATGACACGCAATAGGTTTGTATATCATAGCAATTGTTTCTGGTCCAACCATTATTTCGCAACGTTCGGGTACAAGTTCTCCAATTTGTTTATGCTTAACGATTTTTACTTTCTTAAAATTATTTTGCATCAATTGTTCTTTGACAATCATGGCGGTACGGTCGGGGTCTTCTGACAATACATCAAAATCAGGTACTTCGTCCATTTTGTATTTTCCATTGGAGTACTTTGAGTATAGTCCAAATGCGTATCCTCCAAAAAATACTACCCCTTGATTAATTAACGTGTCGCGAGTAACAATATACAACTGTTCTGCATTATCCATATTACTGTCCAAATTTCGTTGAAAATCAATATGTGAGCATTCGGTATCGTTCATCGGATAGTACTGGTTTAATAAGTTTAATCGGCTGAGCACCTTTTCCCATCTAGAAATATCACCGGCAGGTCTAGATAACTCTAAATACATTGCCATACGTAAATAATTGGGTGGGGCATAGTGAATACCCGCAATAATTATCGTTTCTTTATGGATTGCATTGTATATTTCCGGTACTAAGTAGGTAACGTCAGCAATGGGTATAAAGTTTACAAATACTTTGTATGTTCCGACGTGCACACCGGCTTTGGCTTCAACATCCGTGTATCCATTCTTATAATAGATGTCCGCGAGTTCTTTGCAATCATCCATTGCATTAGGTGAAAAGAAGTCGTAATCGGGTAATTCCGTCTCTTTGTTGTAAAACTGTGCATTCTTGGGTAAGATGTTGTTAATCGCAGTTCCGCCGTAACAAATGAGTTTTTTATTTACTATAAAGTCTTCAACAATCTTCAATATTTTTTTGACATCTTCGTTATTTACAATACGTTGTCCTTGTAGTTCTTCATTTTCATCAATAGATTGTCTTAATATTGCCATTTCACACTCTTGAAAAGTCATAGTATTATTACAAGCCGCATTTTTAAATTTTTGGCGGGATGTAGGATAAGCCTTCTTTGAGCGTTTCTTGTTATATTTATTCATTGTATACAATATAACAAGATTTTGTGTTGGTCTAAACTAGGTCCTATTTATTTCCTTCCTCCTTCTTGATATAGTCTAAAACAAATGCTAGTGGTATTATACCACCTTTGTTATCGTGAAACATCTTTTCATATTTATTCAGATAATCATCTTTTATATAAAAGCGGTTTGCAACAATCTGGCATCCGTGTTTTCCAATAAGTTCATATGCATCCGGATTTTTAGAATTATTATTTACTTTGTCGGGAACAACCAGTCTATAACGATGAACATCTGTACAAATTTCGCATTTATCTTGTATGTTAACAATATTATAGGATTGGTTTAGAATGTCGGTATATGTGTTTTGATACAAGATATCGGAACCGCTCTCCAAGTTGATAAAATTAGATAGATTGTGACACTCCTTATCACTAACTGGACATAGACTATCAGTCGCATATTTGCGATTTATGGATTTGTCCATGACAATAACCACTTTTCCCATTATATCCGACAACTTTGTCTTATGAGTAATTTTTTTAGAATATAATTTCGCACGTAAATTAGCATCAATAGACTTAGCGACTGCTTTATAAATGCCATTATTGTTGGATTTTAGACGCAAATGAATAAATAACGGGTCTTCATAGTTCGGACTAGGTTGGGTAAATGCTTGTGATATCGCGGCAGTTAACACATTATCTAAGAGTACTTTGTTGTCCGTATTAATGATTTCGTACTTGTTGTCAGTGGTATAGGTGACATATGGTTTCTCATCTATGTATAATACTTCAAAATCTAAGAAACGACATCCGCGTTGTAAGACGTATTTTACCATTTCAGTATTCACATAATTACCAGTGATGGCACTATTATAAGAACTCTTAATAACATACTCTTTGAGTGGACGGTCAGTATATTTTTTTCCAATAGACATAATATTATTCGGATTGGTTTCAATAAGTCCATTGTATTCGGTTTCAAGAGAACCAAAACCTTCAATTCGGTCAATATGATTGTTTTCACAAGTAGGGTTTTTGCATTTGTGCAAGTTCTTTAATCCTTCAATATGTAGTTTATTTTGCAAGCGACTTATTTCTCTACGTCGTCTGAGAAAACGCCATATTACATATAGAAAAACGAATATTGTGATTATAAGCAATATTGTTTGATAAGTTTTCATATTACACCGACTATAAAGAATAAGGAGACAAAAAATAAATATAATTATCTATAACAAATATAATAGTAAATATATATTAAACAGAAATGGCAGGTGGATTACTAAACATTGTTGCACTTGGAAATAATAATCTATTTTTAACTGGAAATCCTAGTAAAACTTTCTTTAAAGTTACCTATTGTAAATATAGTAACTTTGGACTTCAGAAGTTCAGAATAGATTACAATGGTTTAAGAGACCTTCGTTTAACTGAGGATTCAACTTTTACATTTAAAATTCCGCGTTATGCCGAGTTACTTATGGACACGTATGTAGTTGTAACCATACCTGATATATGGAGCCCTATACATCATCCGATAGATAACGCAGTGTCTGGCACGGACTTTCGTTGGGCACCGTATGATTTTAAGTGGATAGAACATCTCGGTACAAATATGATAAAGGAAATAGTGATTACTTGTGGTTCTCAAACATTACAAAAATATACTGGTGAATATTTACAATTAATGGTTGAACGTGATTTTACTGCGGAAAAAAAGGAATTATTTAATCAAATGACCGGACACGTACCAGAGTTAAATAACCCAGCAAACTCTTATACGCGAGCGAATTCATATCCGTCTGCGATGTATTCGAACCAAACAACTGGTGCGGAACCCTCTATTCGTGGGCGAAATTTGTATATTCCAATAAATACTTGGTTTACGTTGAATAATGGGTGTGCATTTCCACTAATTGCTTTACAGTATAACGAATTAGTAATTAATGTTACAATGCGTCCGATAAGAGACTTGTTCGTTGTGCGTGATGTATTTGATAATGCAAATAATAGACCCTATGTTCAGCCGGATTTTAACGAAGCCCGATTTCAAATGTATCGTTTCTTGCAAACCCCTCCAAATCGTCCTACTCCAATTATAGATGCGAGTAATAATAATAAACTTATTGGTTTTAATCCAGTGGTATATGAAAATCAAGTATCCACTTGGAACGCGGATATACATTTGATATCTACATACTGTTTTCTTTCAAAGGAAGAAGCCCACGTATTTGCGGCAGAAGACCACGTTTATTTAGTAAAAGACGTATTTGAATATAAATTTGAAAATATTACTGGTTCAAAACGTATAAAACTCGAATCAAATGGTATGATTTCAAGTTGGATGTGGTATTTACAACGTAATGATGCGAATATGCGTAATGAGTGGTCAAATTATTCAAACTGGCCGTATAAAAATATTCCAGTAGATATTACAGTGTATAGAAATGATCAGAATTTGATTGGCGAATTTCCAAATGTGGACCCTAGGGATGTGCGTACAACTGGTCTATTTGTTACGGGTAACTTTATAGTTGATAATCATAAACATATCTTAGAAACCATGGGTATAGTTTTAGATGGTGAGTATCGTGAAAACATCTTGACACGTGGAATATATGACTATGTTGAGAAGTATACTCGTACAAAGGGTAACGCAAAAGAAGGTATTTACTGTTATAATTTCTGCTTGAATACGAGCCCATATGAATATCAGCCATCCGGAGCGATTAATCTCAGTAAATTTAAAAATATTGAATTAGAAATATCTACATATGTTCCACCGATTGACCCAGTGAATTCTAGGTTTGATATTATATGTGATTTATGTGGAAATGCAGTAGGCGTCCGTAAATCAAATTGGAAATTATACGAATATAATTATAATATGACTTTGTACGAAGAAAGATATAACATTCTATCGTTTATTAATGGTAATTGTGGGATGATGTATACCAGATAATTCCGCGCGAACGAACGTTTTATTATACGTCGGTATAGTATAAGCAATAAATATTATACTATACTTATGAAACAAATACCAGAAGTTAATATGAATAGTCCCTATATGAAAACATTTAGTAACACAAATGATGCTACTAATTTTCAAACAGAGGCAATGAAAAATAAAATAAATATGGTGCATAAAAAGAAAAAACGACGAAATTTCAAAAACATTGAACCCTTAGAAAATATAAATGATGTGGACCCCACAATAGATAATCCGTCTACTAGAACGACGTCTGAACCATTTGCAACGTTTAGTGAGGATGATTGGACACAACCAGATAATATATACGAAGGTGGAGGACCTAAACGAAGTACCAAAAAGTTTTCAGCAGAAGATTCCATTAATTCATTATACGATGCGATTAATAACGTAATAACCAAGATTGCAGAAACGATTGTAAATATAGGCTCAGGTAAATCTAAAAATAAAGCAGATATTCCAGTTGTAAAAAAATATGTTTGTTGGTTTTTATCTATGATTGCTGCCATAATTGCCGTATATAATTGGGCGTTTATGATGTTCTATAAAGAGCACGGAGACCGCGTAGAATTATATGATATTTCTCGCGAGAGTTTACACGAAGCCGGGATAGTGAATACAATATATGCATTGTTAGATTTCCTCTTAGATATTCCATTGTTTTTTCCTGAAAAATTACAAGAATACTTTGTCAAGTCTGGTCCGGAATTTTTAACAAGTTATATCAATGTGGCTATCTGTTTTATATTGCTGTTCGTTATACTTATTCGCTTCTTCTACTCGTCAGCATCATCTATTCGCAAAATATTAATTGATATCGCCAGTGTAAATATGTCTAACCCGATACTCTCATTTATGTATGGTACAACGTTTTTACTGTATGTGTTGTCGTTTTTTGAATTTCAACCAATCTCTGCGGCATTAAACGTAGCGAAACTGGTAGCGGGCTTCCCAGCGTCACTTATCATGCCATTTATTTCCAATATATTCAAAATATTCTTTTTGATGATGTTCTCTGTACCGATTGCTGCAACATTGTGTTTCTTGTATCTGTTTGTGTTCTCGTTCTTTGGAATACCATTGTTAAGTAAAGAAGGTTTCTTCGCAACAATCAAAAAAATACATCAATATATCAATGCAAATAAACTTCCAGTAAAAGATGAAACCATTTGCAAACCGATGTCAATGTTGGATAAAATAGTGAACAATTTCAATGTATTCCTGAATTTTATATACAGATACGTGATACGTATTGGATTTATTGCGATGTTCATATATGGTCTGATTGATTATGTGTTGCATATTAAAGGTCCCGTATTAAAAATTGTCTTGATGTGTATTAATAGTATGGCAATCATATTACTCGGTGTAACCATTTTTACGTCATATATTACGGAAGTTGAACCGTCCGATGTATTACCAATGAATGATAGTTTAAACAATTCTAAACCTACTGAAATGAGTTTTGACGAAAGTCTCAAAGAAGACATTCATAACGCAACCGAGTTTGTGAACAATGTATACGAAAAACTCCCATCGTTGGATAAAGTTAAAAGTAGCCTTCCAACAATGGATGATGTTGCTAATAAAATGCAAAGTGTTAGTAAAGTCATTGAAGTTATACCGAAAGTGAACAGTATCAATGTCAATTTCAATCCAACCACCGAACCGGTCGTACCTCAATCTAGTGTGAAACCACAGGTATAAGTTGTTTCATAATCAATATATATTCATAATTAAAATATATGTTGATATACCGATATAAATAGTTGTATTTACTAATAATATTCACGGGCGTAAATGAAACAAACTAAGAATATGTCTAATCTTCCGATGGTGAGTGTGTGTACTCCAACATTCAACCGCAGACCATTTATCCAGAATATGTTTAATTGCTTTATCAATCAAGATTATCCGAAGCACTTAATAGAATGGATTATAGTAGACGATGGTACAGATAAAATACAAGACTTGGTTTTGGCATCCGGTATACCACAAATTCGTTACTTTGAAGTGCCTGAAAAGATGACGTTGGGTGCAAAGCGTAATTATATGCATCAATTTGTTCGCGGTTCAATTATTGTATATATGGACGATGATGATTATTATCCACCGGAAAGAATTTCACACGCAGTTGAGCGTTTGCTTGGAAAGCCAGAAGCATTATGTGCAGGTTCAAGTGAAATATACATTTACTTTAAGTCTATGAATAAAATGATACAATGTGGACCCTATAATGATAACCATGCAACTGCCGGAACATTTGCATTCAAAACTGAAATGTTAAAAACAACTAAGTACGAAGACCATGCAGCATTGGCAGAAGAACGAGCATTTTTAAAAGATTATACCATACCCTTTGTTCAACTTGACCCGCTAAAAACAATTCTCGTGTTTTCACACGACCATAATACATTTGATAAACGTAAGATGTTTGAACAAAATCAAGACCCTCGTTTCTTCAAAGAATCTCCTAAAAATGTGAATAATTTTATACGTAAATCGTTTGAAGGTCCTATTAAAAAGTTTTTTATGGAAGATATTGATGGTTTGTTAGAACATTATGAACCAGGCAGACCTCATATGAAACCAGATGCACTGAAACAAATTAAGGAAATTGAGGAAAAGCGCGAAAAAATGATAGAAGAGGCGATGGCTGCACAAAGAGCAACTGGACCCATTTTTATTAACCGTCCGGGTCAAGAGCCATTACAATTAACTAGCGAGCAGGTTGTTGGTATTATTAAACAGTTACAAGAACAAAACCAAGCATTGGAAGAGAAAAATAATCAAAACGCCAAATATATTGGATTGTTGCAAGATAAGATACTTAAACTGAATTCATCAAATAATGCATCAAAACAAGTAACAAATGTAGAGACTAAGCCAGATGAACAATTGAATGAATATATTGCAGCGAACCAATCTCTACAGAACCGTTTGTTGAATACAGTTAGTGAATTATCTAATGTAAAGCAGGAAAAAGACCGGTTAATAGAAGAAAATGCTAAATTAACAGAAGAATGCACCAAGATTAATGCAGAATGCACAAAACTTAGTTTGGAAAATTCCCAAATTGTGCAAGAACGAATTGCATTCCGTAAGGAATATGATACTCTTAGCCAGGAATACGTTCGGTTGGGTCAAGAAAATATTGCGATACTACGAGAGTATGTTAGAGTTAAGGAACAACTAGAACCCAATACAACAGATAATACCCCCCCTAACATAACTTTGGAGCCAGTGGTTGAGCCGGTTTTACCTGAAACAAAAAGTACCGACTTAAAAAGTCGTCCAGAAGTAATAGTAGATATGTCTGATATCTAGAACACTTCATTATTTATTTGGTTAAATATTTATGATTTTGTATATTCATAAATATTTTACAATGACATATCGTCAGCGAGTTCATCGTTCATATTTAATAAATCTTTCTTTACGTTTTTATCTAAGTATCTGTACATTCTCTTGATGTCTAATTTGGTAATGTTATTGTTTATGAATATTGCCTCGTAATCGTTTATTCTTAGCGGTTGATTACAGAAATCTTCTCCATTATTCACTCGTAATTCTTGAAACATTGCTATTAGGTCAGATTTGTCCATATCTAACTCTTGGCATAAGGTTGTAATGAAAATCATATTATTGTATTCAGTAGAATATTTGGTTAAAACCTTGGTAAACCGTATTTCGGATGGTTTAAATTTATTTTTATTTTCGGGGAATGCTTTGTGATA
>JACCDP010917587.1_pt1 | contig 18583 bp, 12 predicted proteins | sample 7445841 | NCBI WGS metagenome assembly JACCDP01 (sample SAMN15323441, study PRJNA562643) | freshwater metagenome | isolation source: river surface water | place: USA:Blue River Watershed | collected 2017-08-17
CCGTTGTTTTCAAAACCAAAGATTTTTAATGGGCATACTCTTATTATGCATTGGCATCAATATTAAATTATTGCCCATGGTGATGGTGCCCTATTTGTTGTGGGCCTATCCGCAACCGCTTAAGCATTTAGGAATAGGTTCAGTGGCCTTAGTGATTTTGTTTTTGTTGCCAGTACTGTGGTTAGGTTATGACTATAACACTTTGCTGTTTAAAGCATGGTGGCATACCCTCAACCCTGTGAGCGATGTACACAGCATTCAAACCTATGAATATGGTTTAATGGATGTATCTGCCTGTATCACCAAATATTGTTCAGCAGAACAGGTGTATTTAGAGCCAGATTTACATGTTTTAGATTTGCCAAAATCGGTATTGTTTCTGCTGGTTAATGGCGTAAGGGTGGCCTTGTTAGCGATGGCAGTTCATTTGGCTTGGCGACACAAAACTTCAGCCCTAGGTGTTACTTATCAATTAGCCGTTTTTGCGGCCTTTATGGCTTTAATTCCGCTGTGCTTTCCGCATCAAAGAGAGTACAGTTATTTGTTGTTAATGCCTATGCTGGCCATACAATTGAAACAATTGTTTGCTTGGCAGCAAAAAGGATTTATAGCCTGCTTCATAGCCTTTGTTTTACTCTCTGCTGTATGGCTTTGGAAAGATAGTTTTGGTGAAACCGCATTGAATTGGGTTAACTACCATAGGCTGCTAACCATAGGCAGCGTTGGTCTATATGTTCTGAACTATATTATGCTGAGGTCATGGACCAAATCGCTTAAGGAAGCGGTATGATTTTGCCTTCTCCCAAGTCTTTGAATTGGGTTTGGGTAAAGCTGCTGTCTTTGTAATACAAATTACCAGTGCCTCTTAATTGCAAATCCAAAACACTACGTCCAAATACGTAAGAATCGTCTTTACTAAAGCTAACCATGTAACATTTTTCAGCGTTTAAGTGACGCGCATCAATGTAGCTAATGTCATCAGCAGAGGCAGATAACATAAAGCACTTACCAGTTATTACGATACCGCCAGTGTTATAAGCGTCAATGAATACATAGTCGCCTTTTACCATTAAATGAGCATCTTCGAGCCCGTTGTGTTGTATGCGCAATTCACTTGTGTTGATTAAAGTGTCTTGACTGCTTAATTTAGCAGAACCTTTGATGTTGATCTTATCTAATTGTTTCAAATACAAAACTACTTTTTGACGCACTTGAAGTTTTCTTACCCAATTGAATTGGTTGCTGTTTTGAATGAATAAAGTGCCGTTTTTAACTTCAGTGGTGTAGCCATCTATCACATTTTCACCTGCTGTAATGTCAATGCGACCGGCTTGTGCAGAGTCTTGTATCAATACCACATCAAATTTCTCGCCCACCTCTAATCCTGTGTAATCGCCTACTTGCCTTGTTTTAGTGATGTCTTTTCCATAGGAGGTAAATAAATCACCAGGGCGTTCACAAGCCATCAAGCACAAAAGACTATATAGAATGATTAAGTGTTTCATATGCTTTAAAAATGAATTGGGGAGTTAAAACGTTTAGCCACACCCCAGTAAAAATAATCTGCAACGGCCATATGTGATTTGAGTCTGGTTTGTGCAATCCAGCCACGGTTAAAGCAGTAATTGAACCCAATGGCAAAATACACTGCTTTTTTGTATTGATTAGGTCGGGTTAGGTATGTGCCTAAATCGGTCACCACACCTATGCGGCCAAACATAAATTCGTGACCAACTTTAGCGGCAATTTCTGTCATCTCTTTCAGTGGCACATTGTTTAAAGCAGCCGTGTTAAAGGTAGAGTAAGGATAGGTTTTGTCAAAGAAGGTTTCAATGCCCATGCGCCAATTGCCCTTGTTGTTGTGCGGATGATAATACAATAAACTACTTGAAATGATATTGAAAAAACGGGTATCGGCCACCGCGTATTGTTTGCGAGCATAGCCAATCATCCATTCAAATCCTGGTTTAGGAAAAAGATCTGGTAGTTGACGTGAGCGAAATTGATCAGATAACTTCACCTTTTGCAGGTAGCCTAAAGACAAATGGGCCATGTTGATACCTAAGTTTGGTCGTCTGAAATTGCCATTGCTATAATGGGTTACGCCTAGCCCTAGTACCAAAGCACTTTTTGGAGTTAAATCAAAATAGGCTTTGTACATTAACTGCATATTCCCATTAAAATGTGAGCCAATGGCTTTGTTCATTTTATTGGTATTTAAATCATAAGGTTTGCTCAAATAGCCAATACCTGAGCCAATGCGCACAGCAGAATGAAAGTGTTGGCGTTGTTTTAAGTTGGCTTCAATATTGATATGCCAAGCCAAAGCAGAGCCGTTTAAACTCGGATTTCCCATGTAAAAATAGCTTAAGCCAGTGCCCCATTGTAAATGTTTGTAATTGTGGTCTGCACTGTGCCAACCCGTGTGGTTACTGCTGTATTGAAGTTCCAAGCCAAGGGTATGGGCTTCCATGTTGGCCATATATTCTCTATGTGCGATTAAAAAGCCCGGAAGCATATTCAATTGCCAGCCTTTAAAGGCCATTTTATTGGGCAAAGCTTGCTCAGGCATCTGAATTATACGGGCAAAGGCCATGCTGTTGCAAAGCAAAAGAAGCCAAATGGAACGCTGCCAAATCATAGTACAAAAATAATAGAAATTGAAATGCCTCAGCTCGTCAAATTTTTTACAAAAAATTTTCAAAGTATAATTTATATACTAGAACTTCGTTATATTCGCAATCTAACCTATTTTTAAAAAGCCTATAGCATTAGCCCTACTAAAAGAATTTTTTATTATTAGTCACTTGGTTTTGTGAAATTGACGCGTTCGAATAAAGGGCCTTCCCATAATCGTATTTACTGGCTGTTTTTAGCCGTGATAGGCATTCCTATATTGTCTATGTCTAAGCCTTTTGTGCAATGGGCAAGTGACGCTTCTCAGCTAAGTTTATTAGATATTACTCAAGAATTTGGCGCTGATGCAGATAGTAGCAAAGGTTTGGTATACCCAATTAAAGACCAAGCAAAGCGCAGTCAAAGTGGTGGGTTCAAAAACAATATCGATTTAAACGATCCAAGTGTTAAAACCTATTTTGAATACAATCCAACCACTCAAACCTATGACGAATACAAAGAAGTAGCGGGTAAAAAAACCTTGGTGAAACGTTTGAGCAGAGATGAATACCTCGCTGAAACCGCCAAGCAAGAACAAAAACGCTATTTCGATCAGCGCGCTAAAAGCAATGCTGGTGAAGCAGGATTTAATAACAACAAAACCCCAAGTTTGGTTAAAACCCCAGAGGTGCTTGATAAACTCTTCAGAGGTGGCTTGGTTGACATTCGACCTAGTGGCTCTGCAGAATTAACCTTTGGTGGCATTTTCAATACGGTGCGCAATCCGATGTTCAGTGCGCGGATGCAAAAAACTGGGCAATTTGATTTTGATCAAAAAATACAATTAAATGTTACTGGTAAAATCGGTAATGCCTTAAACATTGGTATCAAATACGATACTGATGCCACATTTGATTTTGACAACCAAACCAAATTAAGTTGGGCTGGTAAGGAAGACCAAATGCTAAAGTCTGTAGAGTTGGGTAATGTGAGTTTGCCCTTGAATGGCAGTTTAATACAGGCAGGTCAATCTTTGTTTGGGATAAAAACAGCTTGGCAATTTGGTCGACTTAAAATGACCATGATTGCAACCCAAAACAAGGGTCAAAGAACTGAAACCACTGTGAATGGTGGGGCACAGATCACCAACTTTAATATTCAAGCCCACAACTACGACCAAAACCGTCACTATTTTTTATCTAACTTTTTTAAAGACCGTTATGATGAGGCCATGTCAACCTTGCCTTTGATTAACTCAGGTATAGTCATTAACCGTGTTGAAGTATGGGTAACCAATCGTTCAGGTAATTTTGAAAACACCAGAGATCTTTTAACCATGATGGACTTAGGCGAACCAAAGGCTTATAACCCATCAATCATTATTGGTAGTAATCAACCGATGGCTGATAACGCTGCCAATACTTTGTATGCAGATCTTACCACTGGCCCAGATAAAGATATCGTTCGTCAATCAAAAACGACTATTGATCAATTGAATATTGGTCATCCCAATTTAAAACAAGGTTTGGATTATGAATTACTGACCTATGCCCGACAATTAGCTGAAACAGATTTTACAGTTAACCAGCGTTTGGGGTATATCTCATTAAACACATCTTTGAACAATGACGAAGTGCTTGCCGTGGCTTTCGAATACACTTACAATGGTGTGCCATACAAGGTAGGGGAGTTTGCTTCTGAAGTGGCCAGTACCCGTGATGACAGCAAAGTGCTCATGGTGAAAATGCTTAAAAATAACATCATCAGAACCCGTTTGCCTATGTGGGAATTGATGATGAAAAACATTTACTCATTGGGGTCTTTTAACATCAATACCAATGATTTAAATTTCAATGTTATTTACAACGATGACCCTTCTGGGGCAGATCTGAATTACATGCCGGTAAATAACTACCCTGAGTTAAGCGGTGGTGTGCCTTTGATCCGTGTCATGAATATGGACCGTGTTAACCGCCAAATGGAAGCCAAGCCTGATGGTGTGTTTGATGCGATCGAAGACGTAACATTCCAATCAAAGAATGGTAGAATTATTTTTCCAGTGCGCGAACCATTTGGCAATCATTTGCGCAAGAAATTCAACGGCGATTCTTTAGTAGCGAATAAATACGTTTACGATGCCCTTTATGACAGTACCAAATGGCTAGCAGAACAAGATGTGGCCCACAATAAGTTCTTCTTAAAAGGCAGTTACAAAGGCAGTAGTAGCAATGAGATTTCATTGAATGCCATGAATGTGCCTAAAGGCTCAGTTGTGGTAACGGCTAACGGTACTAAACTCACTGAAAACGTTGACTTCTTAGTAGATTACAACGTTGGTAAAGTAACCATTATCAATCAAGGGATATTGCAATCAGGTGCGGTGATTAAAGTGTCTGCAGAAAGCAATAGCATGTTCAATATACAACAAAAAACTTTGTTGGGCTCTCGATTTGATTACATGGCCAGTAAGAAGTTATTGTTGGGCGGTACGATTTTGCACATGTATGAACGTGCCTTGACCCCAAAAACCAATATTGGTGACGAACCTTTACTGAATACCATCATTGGTTTTGATGGCAGCTATGCTACACCATCTTTGTTTTTAACCAAATTGGTTGATCGCTTGCCATTTATTCAAACCAAGGCAGAAAGCCGTTTGAGTGCTCAATGGGAATATGCGCGCATTTTTCCTGGTCAAGCCAGAGGTCAAAATAAAACAAGAGGCGTTAGTTACCTAGATGATTTTGAGGGGGCAGAAACCACCTTTGATTTGCGCATGGTAAGCAGTTGGAAATTAGCCAGCTTGCCTCAATATCAACCAACTTTATTCCCAGAGTGGAGTTTAACTGCCAGTGATAAAAAAACATGGAACAACTACCGCGCTAAATTAGCTTGGTACAACTTAGATCCAACTTTTTACCGCAAAGACAAATACACCCCTGCACACATTGCCAGCGATGTGGATATGCAGAGTAATCATTACATGCGCGAAATAACCGTGAATGAGGTGTTTCCTAATAAGCAAATTCAACAAGGGGCCCCTAACATATTACCGACTTTAGACATGGCGTTTTTTCCAAGAGAACGCGGTCAATACAACTATAATGCAAGCACTGATTTTAATGCCAATGGCTTGTTCAACCAACCAGAAAAATCATGGGGTGGTATCATGCGTCGCATTGAGAGCAATGACTTTGAAGCCGCTAATATTGACTACATTGAAATTTGGATGTTGGATCCATTCATTTATAATCCAACAGGCGCTAACAAAGGGAAATTGTACATTGATTTAGGTAATATTTCGGAAGACATTCTACCAGACAGACGTAAAGTATTTGAGAATGGTTTTAATCCTCAAGGCAATTTAAACGATGTTGATACTTCAACCTTTGGACGTGTACCATTACTGCCTCAGTTAAACAACGCCTTTGACAACGATCCTGCTGCAAGGCCAAATCAAGATCTTGGTTTAGATGGTTTGAACGACGACAATGAACGCAGTTTTTATGTTAAGTATTTAGACTCATTGAAGACCTTGTTTGGCGCATCTTCACCAATCTATCAGGCGGCATTGAATGATCCTTCAAATGATGATTACATGCATACACGTAAAGGTGATTACGATGCTGTGCAAGCAAGTGTTATATCGCGTTACAAAAAGTACAATGCCTTGGAGGGTAACTCAACCCTTAACAAACTGCCGGATGGAACTCCTGAGAGTGCTACCACTATACCAGATAATGAAGACATCAACGCAGACTTTACCATGAACCAAACCGAGGATTATTTCAATTATGAAATTGCCTTAAGTCCTCGAGATTTAGAGATTGGTAAAGGCTTTGTGACCGATATTTCCGAGGTGCCTGTGACCCTTAAAAATGGCAAGAAAGAAACCGTAAAATGGATACAGATTAAAGTGCCAATTAGAGAGTACACTAAAGCGGTTGGAAACATCTCTGATTTCAAATCCATTCGTTTTGTGCGCATGTACATGAAAGGTTTTTCGGATTCTACCATTCTGCGTTTTGCGCAATTACAATTGGTTAGAGCAGATTGGAGACGCTACTTAAATGCCTTGACCAAACCTGGGGCTGTTGTCCCACTTGATCCAACAGACAACACCACTTTTGTAGTCTCTACTGTGAATGTTGAAGAAAACGGCAAACGCGAGCCTGTGCGCTATACCATGCCGCCAGGTATTGACCGTGTGCGCGATCCAGCATCACAAAACTTTGTTCAACAAAACGAGCAATCATTGTCTTTAAAAGTCTGCAATTTAAAACCAGCAGATTCAAGAGGGGCTTATAAAACTTTAAACTTTGATATTCGTAACTACAAGAATTTAAAGATGTTTGTGCATGCTGAAGGCAATCAATTGAAAGACGGCGATATTTCTGCTTTCATGCGCATTGGTACAGACTTAGTTGGCAACTATTACGAATATGAAATTCCATTAAAAATTACCGCTGATGGCACTTATTCTGCAGATGCCATTTGGCGTGCAGAAAACGAATTTAATTTTGCTTTAGCAGATCTTTTCAATTCGAAAAATAAACGATCCGAAAGCAATGTGCCATTAACTAAACCTTTCTTCTATTTCAATGACCTGGGGCATAAAATTACAGTATTGGGCTTGCCTGATTTAAGTAATGTACGCACCATCTTATTGGGCATACGCAACAATACGGATAACCCTGTTTGCGGAGAGGTCTGGTTTAATGAATTAAGGGTAACTGATATTTCAAACAGAGGTGGTTGGGCTGCAACCTCAAGAGTGGTGGCGCAAATGGCAGACTTTGCAACCTTATCTGCATCAGGGAATATTTCAACCATTGGTTTTGGCGGTATAGACAAACGATTAAATGAGCGCAACCTTTCTGATAATTACCAATTTGATTTGTCTTCAAGTTTTGAATTGGGTAAGTTCTTCCCTCAAAAAGCGGGCGTTACCATTCCTTTGTTTATTGGCTATAGCGGAACTGTTGTAAGGCCGAAATTCAATCCGCTTAATCCGGATATTGAGTTAAAGTCTTCAGTAGAGCGTTTGCCAGATGATCAGAAGAAAATAGTGCTTCGCAATGCAGAGGATTATAACACACGTTATAGTTTGAACTTCACCAATGTGCGGAAAAATCCTACAGGTAACGGTCCCATTTATCCATGGAGTATATCGAACTTTAATTTAAGTTATTCCTATATCCATTTACAAAGACGCAACATACAAATTGAAGAACAATTCAGTAAAACCCACCATGGCAGTATTGGTTATATGTACAACCCAAAAGTCAAGGCTTGGGAACCATTTAAATTTATAAAAAATAAGCACTTAGGCTTACTCCGCGATTTTAATTTGCGCTTTTTGCCTCAAACAATCACCATTCGTTTTGATGTTGATCGTTATTATTCAGAGCAGTTGGCCCGCAACAATGATTTATTTAAGCAATTGACGCCTCGTTTGTTCGATAAGAATTTTACCATGCAAAGGGTTTACAATGTGAATTATCCAATCACTAAAAATTTGAAGCTGGATTATTCTGCTACTGTCAATGCCCGTATTCAAGAACCATTTGGTCAATTGAATTCAGAACTTAAACGCGACTCTGTGCGCAAAGAGTTCTGGGCCTTAGGGCGCATGAGGGATTTTAATCAAGTCAGTAACTTTAACTACACCTTGCCTTTAGATAAAATTGGATTCTTAAATTGGATCAATACCACGGTTAGATATGGTGCGAATTTTGGCTGGACACAAGCGCCACCTGCCTTTACAAATCTTGGAAATACGATACAGAATGGCCGAGAATTAACGGTTACCACCCAGTTAAACATGAACAGTTTGTACAACAAGATTCCTTTCTTGAGAAAAATCAATCAAGGGCCTAAGAAGACTGCTGGAGTCGCTAAAAATGAGGGGTCCGCTGCCACTGCAAAAAATAAAAAAGAAAAGCAAGCTTTTGGAACTGGCTTCTTTAAGACCGTTATGATGCTTAAAAATGCCAATTTGACTTATACCCTTAGAGATGGTATTATGTTGCCAGGCTTCATTTACAACGTTGATTATTTTGGCCAAAACTTTGCGCATTCAGCTCCTGGGTTGCCGTTTATTTTAGGCAGTCAAAATGATCAGATTCGATATGATTTGGCAAAGATGGGCGCTCTCACCCAAGATACACGATTGAATAATTTCTACACTGAAAACCATTCTAAGACCATGCAGGGTAATGCCACCATTGAACCCTTTAAAGACTTTAGAGTGCAAGTGAATTTCAACTTGACCCAATCCAATACCCTACAAACTTTATTCAAATACGATACAGTTAACCAAGCCAATACCTGGCGCGATATGTCGCTCAGAGAAACTGGTAATTTTACCATGACGGGTATTTTTATTCAAACGGCTAATGATCCGGTAAGTGATAAAAACAATTGGACCAGCACCAATTACAACAACTTTGAAAATTTCCGTTTTGTTATATCTCAAAGGCAAGCGGCACAAGACCCAAGGGTTTTGAATAAAGGCATTGATAAAACCAACAATGGTAAGTTTTATTATGGTTATGGTGCTAAAGCTCAAAATACCCTTATTCCAGCCTTTTATGCGGCCTATACTGGCACCAATCAAAGTAAAGTCGGCTTATCCGCCTTTAAACAATTGCCATTGCCAAACTGGAATATCAACTACAACGGCTTGAGTAAAATCAAAGGCTTGAGTAAAATCTTTAGCAACATAACACTTCAACACCGTTACACAGGAACATATAGCATAGGAGGTTTCACTAGCAACTTGTATTACAGTGATACCGCCATTGCCAGAGGGGGTAAAGATTTAGTAAGCCAATACAACATCAATAATGTCACTGTGCGTGAACAATTCTCGCCTTTGATTGGTATTGATGTGACCACGAAAGGCGGTATTACGGGGGGCTTTAAATTGAATCAGAGCAGAAATATTTCATTGAATGTGCCTAATGCTATTTTGACTGAAATGCATCAAAAAGATTTGTCTTTCAATTTGAGTTATAGAACCTCAGGTTTAAAATTACCAATCAAATTCAATGGCAAAAAAGTATACTTAGAAAATGACCTGTTAATGGATTTGCGTATTAGTATTCAAGACAACTTTACCATCATTCACCAAGTGGATTTGAATTCCAATACAGTGGCCAACGGTCAAAAAGTAGTCTTGATACAACCTAACATCAATTACATGATCAACAAAAATGTGAACTTGAGATTCTATTATGAAAGACGAGCTTCTAAGCCACATGCATCCAATATTTTCCCTACTTCGTTGACCAATTTTGGGGTTAAGTTGAGGTATACCATTCAATAATCCTTGCTTTTAGTTTTTTTAATGAATCTTGCAATTTATTCATTAAATATGTATATTTGATTTTTATAATCTCCATATGCTCTCTATTTATGTCCGCAATATCAGCGTGAGTTTCAGTCTTATTTTGTTCTGTGCTTTATCAGCTTCAGCTCAAACCAAAACCTTAGGATTAACCAAAAAAATCAATGGCAATGACGAAAATGGTTACATTTTATTTTCGCCTATAGGCGTTGATACCACCTACTTAATGAATAAGTGTGGTCAGAAAATTCACTCTTGGCATACGCAATACACCCCTGGTTTATCAGTGTATTTACAGCCTAATGGTCATTTGCTCAAATGTGGAACTTATACTGATACTGTTTTTGGTTTTGCAGGCGGTAGAGGTGGTATGATTGAAGAGTATGATTGGAATGGCAGTTTGCTTTGGTCGTACAAAGTTTTTAATGATTCTTTGTGTCAGCACCATGATATCAGACCTTTACCCAATGGCAATATTTTAGTGCTTGCTTGGCACTCAATCAGTAAAAATCAAGCCATAAACCTTGGGCGTTCAACCTTGAATTTTTCGCCGAATCAAGCTGATCTGTGGGGGGAGCGCATTGTTGAAATTAAACCCCATGGTACTGACAGCGCAGAAGTGATATGGCAATGGGATATGTTTGATCATATTATTCAAGATATTGATTCAACCTTGCCCAATTATGGCAATGTGGCCAGTCATCCGGAATTGATGGATATTAACTACGCATTGAATTTGCAAACCAATGATTGGATTCATGCCAATAGCCTGGATTATAATGCAGATTTAGATCAGATTGTGATCAGTGCTCATAATATTTCAGAAATTTGGATCATAGACCACAGTACAAGCACAGCCGAAGCCGCAGCGCATTATGGCGGCACACACAATAAAGGTGGCGACTTTTTATACCGTTGGGGTAATCCACAGGCCTACCGCATGGGCAATAGTAGTGACCGCAAACTTTTCAGACAACACAATGCCCATTGGATTCCAAATGGGTATAGAGATTCTGGCTGTATTTTATTGTTTAATAATGGCTGGGGAAGAGATACTGCTTATTCAACTGTTGATGTTATTCAAACGCCAATTTTAAGTAACGGCAGCTATAATTTTAGCAATATTTATGGGCCTTCAGCTGCTAAGTGGGTGTACAAAGATTCCGTAAAAACTAAGTTTTATTCTCAAATCATTTCTGGCGCTCAAATGTTGCCCAATGGCAATGTACTTATTTGCAGTGGTGTACAAGGCCGTTTCTTTGAAGTGACTTCCAACAAACAATTGGTTTGGCAATACCGCAATCCTGTTACTCAAACAGGGATACAATCCGATGGACAAACCCCAGGCAATAATTCAGTTTTTAGATGCAGTTATTACCCAAAAAACTATGCGGCCTTTACTGGCAAATCGTTGCCATCTTTGGGCACTATTGAAGCCAATTCTTATCCGTATTCTTGTCATTATGAAACAGTGCCGCCTAAAATCACAGCAGTGTTCCCTAAGTTGAATGATAGCCTAGTATTACCGTCAACCGTGTTGACCATTAAAACGGATGAATCTGTTTTGAGGCGCAACAGTAGTATAACCATTTTCGCCAATGGTCAAGTGTATGAAACCATTGCCACTAATAGTGATTTAGTGAAGGTGAAACACGATTCTGTTTTTATACATCACTTGAAACCATTACCAGTCAATGCGCGCATTGGTGTTTTACTGCCAAGCGTTTGTTTCTCAGACTCGTCAAATAATTATTTATTGACAGGTAAAGATTCAGCTTCATGGCATTTTAAAACGGTAAGGGCACAACCTGTTTTACAATCGATTTGGCCAGCGCATCAATCATTGGGGGTAAAGCCTTCGACTAAAATCCGTTTGACCTATAATGAGCGATTGTTTAAGCGCAGTGTGGGCAATATTCAATTGTTTGAAAATGGCAACATTAAGGAGAGCATTGCAGTGGGTTCTGCTCAGGTGCGTATTGATGGTAATGTAGTTGAAATTACTCCGAGTGTGAGTTTTGCCATGAATGCTTTTATTAGTTTGTCAATGGATTCTTGTTTTAAAGATACGTTTGGTATTGCCACTGCTAATGCGACTTATGGCAATTGGTATTTTAGAACGGCGGCCTTGCCAACTGTTTCGTTTCTAAGTCCGGTGCTCAATGCTCAAAAGGTTCAAGCAACTGCGCCTTTGCAACTGACATTCAATAAACTGTTACAAGTGGATTCCATTAAATCAATAAAGGTATACGAGAATGGTTTGCTTAAAAACACTTTAGCCTTAAACGATGTGAATTTGGTGTGGCAAGGCAATCAATTGACTTGGAGCAACCATGCTGATTTTGCTCAAGGGGCAAGAATTGCTATTGCTTTTCCTTCTAATGCATTGATTGATTCCTTAGGCTACAGGTATGCTGGCTTGGATACCGCTCAATGGCATTTTACTGTGGAAGCTAATAGCGATTTGAACACAGTTCAAACAGATGCTATTCACTTATATCCTAATCCTGTTCAAGATCAATTAACGGTGTCTTCTATTGAAATTACATCCGCTTTTGCCATAGATGTCTTGGGTAAAAAATGGCCATTGGCGTTAGAAGTGTTTGAAAACAATACCACACTGCCAGTGTCGCATTTGCCACAAGGGCTGTATGTACTTTACTTAAATGGCAACTTGCCGATTAAGTTTATAAAGCATTAGTGATATGTAAGTATCATACTGTCTGAGTAAGACAATTCAAATACTTTAATCGGGGCTTGCTCTATCAGTAATTGCATGCCGCTCACTTTGTTCTGAATGAGGCTGTCTAAACCACGGTCATTGCTAATAAAATATCTTGGGTGTGCACCATAAAGTATGTACTCTATGCGTTCGTTACTGTGGTCTTTTGAGAGTCTATGGCCTCTTAAGTGTAAAAGGTATAAGATGTTATTGGGCGATGGATCATAGCCAACCACTACACATGCATTGCGATCTATTCCGTGGGCTTTTAGGGCAGGTCTTAAGGCGTTGTAGTTGTCTGCATTGTGGTGAGACTGCTCCCAATAATTACCCGGGGTATAGCGCTCTTCTAAATTCAAACGCCCTCTGTTGAATTGGTAATTGCAAGCCAACAATACACTGAAAAAAGCCAAGACTTTTACCCACCACCATTGAGGTTTTAATTGTTGAATGGTTTGGGCCAAACACAGCCAATTAAAGACTAGGGCAGGACTCAAACAGATGATGTAATAGTCATGGTATTTAAACTGTTCCATCATGAGGCATAAAAATGCAATACTACCAAAGCTATTGATGATGCTTAATCGCCATAAACTTGGGTTGCTCCATGGTTTCAATAAAGCGGTTAATAGTAGCAATGCCGCTGCAATTTGTATGAGCGGGTAACTGAGTAGTTGTTCTGGCCAATTGGCCAAGTATACGGCCCAAGCTTCTAAGTAGGCTTGCCATGAATTGGATTCAGGAAGGCTCATTAAAAAGTATTGACTGTTGTGGGCTGCCGCTAAATGTCTGCTCCAGAAATACCATATACCGGGCAAGATTAAACTGCCAATTAAAACATACAGTAAAGATCGTTTATGGACTACCACCTTGGTTTTTGGCCAAACGATTTGGCTTAACAACAAGGCCAATAGGCTGAGCCATTGTATCATTATGGTGGTCTTTATGGCAATGGCTAAACTTAAACTTAGAACAATGCCAGCCTTGTAAAGCCAATGGCTTGTATTGGGTTGATAAGGGTGAGGGATGTACACTAAAAAAATGAGATGCCAAGCCAATAGGGCTAAGCCTAAAGCGCCCATGTCTGGTAAAAAATTGGCGCTGTAAAACAACATAACCGGAGAGGCTTGCAGTAAAAAAACTAGGGCAAAGCTAATGAGGGTGTTCAGCCAACGTTTAAAGAGTAAGAACAAGGCCAAGGCGCCTATGCTAAAGAGCAAATAGGTGAGCAGTCTAAAATAGGCTTCGTTATAACCTAAGGCTTTGTAGATGCCAGCAGCAGCGTAGGATATGATGGGGAATTCACAAGAGACTATGCCATCTATACAACGGTTTTCATTGACTTCTGGTTGGCTCAATACCATGCCACCATAGTAAAAATTTTGGGCTAAACTGGCGCGGTCACATTGGGCACTTTGATGCACGCCCATGGGTTGTTTTTGAAGATGACTTAGGCTGCCGAGTAGGTAACTGCTAAGGCTCCAAAGCACTATAAATACAAGACTATATTGGAGTGTTTTTGATTGCAATTATTGGCCAGTCTTGATGGGTACTCTGGTTTCGCTTATTTTTTTGATGCCACCGTATACATTTTTAATGAGGTGGTAACCATTTTTGCGCAATATGCTTGAGGCAATCATGCTGCTGTAGCCGCCACCACAATACACATAACAGACTTTGTCTTTAGGGAGTTCACTTAAGCGGTTGGGCAATTCATGTACTGGGAAACTTTGAGCATCCATTACATGGCCTGAATCAAATTTTTCAGTGTCTCTAACATCTATTACGAGTTCTTCTTTGAAGTTTAAATCGAGTTCAAATTCTTCAGGACTGATGCTCACTACTACATCGATTGGCAACTTGGCTTCAGTGTAGGTTTGATAGCCGTTTTCTAATTGATGTAAATTCGTATAACCCAATTGTGTAAGGCGTTCTTTGGCTTCTTCAGCTTTGTCTGTGATGATTAAGTAAGCAGCGTTTTGATCTGGGAATAGCCCCTTAAAGCGCTCTTCAAATGGCCCATTGAGGCCAACATTGATACTGCCTGGAATAAAGCCTCTTTCAAAAATATCTGGCACTCTTAGATCTACCAAGACATATTGATGAATTTGCTCTAATGACACTGTTTTCATGTAGCAAATATAACTTCAAAACAAGACAGTTATTAATTAATTTGGGGTCTACTTTTTTTATAAATCTTAATTTGTCTTTTGAACTCCATGCCCCAAGCTAAGATGAGTAGGGGTAATACGATGCCAACTAATGGGTTGAATGCGTAAGCTGTTTTGAAGTCAAAGTGCATGGCGTGTTGTACGGCTCTGGTCATGCCACAGCCATAACAGGTTTGATCGAATAAGGTGATAGATAAACACACAGATCGACCGCTATCAAAAAAATCTGCTGGTAACAACACTACTGCAAGGGGCAATGCTATTAACCAGCAGAGATTGAATAGGTTAATGAGGTGTTTAGAGCTTTTCGTCGTAGTCGCCATTCATTGGTTTTAAATCATCCAATAAAATACGGATGAAGTCAATTAAAGCCCAGATACCACAACCGCCTGCCGTTAATAATTGGATGAGGCCAATGGTGGTGTAACCCAAATAAAAACGGTGTATACCTAAACCGCCTAAGAAGAAGGCTAATACTAAAGCGATGATTTGGCTTTTGCCAGAGCCATGCGTGGCTTGAGTAGTTTGCGTGTTGTCGTCTGCTTTTTGAATTTGAGTTGGCTTTGGCTCAGATTGGCTAGCAATGTTTTGAACTTCGTTGTGGTGAACTTTGCTTTTTAAGCTTTTAACAGATGTTGCTTTTACAGCTGGTGCTTTCAATTCAGGTAAAGCCAATACAGCTGATACAGTGTTCATTGGTGTTTCCTGAGCCACAATGCTCGCTACATAATCATTTTTGGTGATGCCGCGTAAATGGCTTTTAGCGGCTTTTGTTTGGGTGCTAGGCTTGGCGTCTTCAACCTTGCAAAGACCAATGTTCAAACCGTTTTTGTAGCGCATTTGTGTAATCGAAACGCTGCCACAAGAAGCTGCTAGCATAGTAATGCACAGCATCAAACTAAGGTAAAGTGTTTTTCTCATAAGTAAAATTTAATTTAGGATAAAACAAAGCTATTCAATTATGCGCTATCCTCCACAATGAGTTATGCACAAGGGAAGGTAAACCCTAAGTGTTGAATTCATTAACCTATGTCAATCAACAATGTAATTTAATTTTAAAATAGGATATATAAGTCCTATAAAGTTGTGCAAATTGTTAAATGAGCAATAATTGTTTTTCAATTCATAGGTCAATGCGATAAACATACCCCTTACTAAACAATCTTTATTAATTCTACTATTTGGTTTAATCAAAAATTTTTACCATAATTGAATTTATGAAGTGTTGGTATAAAGGCATTGCATTAGCCCTTGTTTGCTCCCTTGTGGGTTGTGGAGGCAGTAGCATTAAGCCTAGAAAACATAAGAAAAAACAGGATGATGCCCAAGCCGCAGCTATTGAGTTGAGGGTATTTAAACAAGAGGAACAAGCAGATTCTGTCCGTGTTAATTGGTCATGGGAAGATTATGCTGGCAACGTGTTCCAGGTGCAATATGCCTTGGCTAAAAAAGACATTCAACGCTCAAAGACCAATAGAGAGGCTTTAAGGGAATCGCCAATGGTAAAGAATTCTCCTGATTACGGCATGCTTACTGAATTTGATGCAAAAGCGTTAAAACCATTAGCTAAATCACTTAAAAAAATAGCCAAAGACAATCAGTTCAATGAGCGTCAAACGGTAGACATGGTCATTACCATGATTCAAAACATTGAGTACACGCTAGTGCATCCATATACTCATACTGATATGGAAAAATTAGACAAAGAAAATGGCGGCAGTTTTATCGCAGAATACCATGGTCAATCAGAACATAAACCATGGGATAAAGCACCTTATGGCGGTTGCGAAGAAAATATAGATCCAGCAGGTGTGTACTCTCCAGTTGAATTCTTAACGACTTACCGAGGCGATTGTGATACCCGAACCATCACAGTTTATACGTTATTGAAATTATTAAACATCGAATCAATAGTGGTGAATGGCCCCGGTCACTCAATGCTCGCACTGCCTTATGCTCCCTCTAATCCCGCAGCGCCAGTTATTCAATGCAAAGGACAAAACTATTATTTTTTAGAAACCACTGTGTTTATTAAAAACGAAGATTTTGTTGGGCCTCAAATAGGCGATGTGCCACAAGAATTCAACGCAACAGAATGGTTCCCGGTTCTCATTTAATCTATCAAAATTTAAAAACAATTAATCACAATATCGTATGATCACATTACCCCTTATTTATTTAATCATCAGTTTAGTATTAGGTTTAGCCCTAATCGTAATTTCACACAAAGTCTTATCGAATGTCATGTTAAAGCGTTTCTCATTAGGCGCTGAAACCATGACCTTTAATTTATTAGCTGCCGGTTTAATGGTGTCTTTAGCTATGTTAATGTCTGAAGCTGCCAAACCAATGATTGCGCTAATCAACTTCTTGTCAAGAGGTCAACAATCAGGTTGGGAAATGACAGCCGTATTCTACATTTTAGGGTTTTATTCACTACTTATAGTAGTAGCCTTGTCTATCATTTTTGGCAGTGTATTTTTCTTTCACAGAATGACAGGCAACCTCGATGAACAAGCTGAACTATCAAAACAAAACAACGGTGTAGCATTGTTGCTATCTATGTTGTTGGTGTCTATGACTTTGTTTTTGAAGTCACCACTAGTAGCGGTATTTGAAGCACTAATACCTTACCCAAATTTTGCTTATTAAGCAATTGGTTTAATCCAGCAGCATCGCTGTTAACACTGCCTTTACCGCGTTGATTTTGCTATCGCTGAGATGGGCTATTTTTTGGGTTAATCTTTTTTGGTCAATGGTTCTGATCTGATCTAAAACCATCCATGCAGCCTTGCCTTTAACTTTTAAAGCAACGCGTGTAGGATAAGCTTTGGATTTTGAGGTAATAGGGGCTACTATTACAGTTGCAATATTGTGATTCATCTCGTTGGGGGAGAGAATGACACAAGGTCTTGTTTTTTTGATTTCATGGCCTTGGCTTGGGTCAAAGTTGGCCCAGATAATATCGTATTGATTGACTACCATTTTTCAAATACATCATCTTCCAAAACATCGGGAATAAGCAATCTGTCGTCATGGGTTTTGTGCATTTGTTTGAAGGCTTTATCCCAATCCTTACGGCTACTTTTGAGTGGCTTTAATAGAAGGCCCTCAGGGGTCATCTCCAATTCAAGGCTGTCTTCAAAATTGTATTTTTCCATCATGGTTTTCGATAATCGTATGCCTTTAGAGTTGCCGATCTGTATGATTTTAATTTCCATATAGTAATTACAAAGTAAGTACATCTATGGGATTAAAACAAAAGTACTTTTAAATTAAACAATAGGTTTAATGGAATTGATAAGTGATGCTTTTTTAGAAATTAGAAAGGGAGGGTACTGCGTGATCTTTGGTGGGGGTGGCTAAAAAGAAGTATAGCCTGCTGCGCAATTTGAAAGTGGAGATTACTGGCGTGATCTCTGGTGGGGTGGCTAAATCGAAGTATAGCCTGCAGTATATGCTATTTTTTCTTTTGAGAGATTACTGCGTGATCTCTGGTGGGATGGCTAAAAAGTTAGAACAACAATTAAAGTGTCATTCTTGCAGAATGCCTTTTTTATGTTTTATCCGCATCTTATCAAATGCTGCGCAGTTTGAAAGGGGAGATTACTGCGTGATCTCTGGAGGGGGTGGCTTAAAAGAATTTCCAAAAATAACTTACACCATTTTACAAGTAAAATGTTCGTTTTTTATGTTTCTACGCATCTTTTCAAATACTGCGTA
>JACCDP010729757.1_pt1 | contig 18576 bp, 20 predicted proteins | sample 7445841 | NCBI WGS metagenome assembly JACCDP01 (sample SAMN15323441, study PRJNA562643) | freshwater metagenome | isolation source: river surface water | place: USA:Blue River Watershed | collected 2017-08-17
ACCAGACAATTCGGCAGGCGTGTGTTTGACCCGGTCTGCCAACCCCACGGCTTGCAGCATGGCCTGGGCTTGGATGGCCGCTTCAGCGCGCGGCATGCGTCGAATCCACAAAGGCATGGCCACGTTGTCCAACGCATTGAACTCAGGCAACAAATGGTGAAACTGGTAGATGAACCCCAAGTGCTGATTGCGTAACCGCCCGATCGCGGCGGGGTCCAAACCCCGCAAAGCCTGACCCAGCAATTGGACGCTGCCGTTGGTTGGTGTGTCCAACCCCCCGAGCAAATGCAACAACGTGCTTTTGCCTGAACCGGATGCACCCACGACCGCCAGCGTCTCGCCGGCATGGATGTGTAAATCGACACCTTGCAACACCGTGACATCGATGTCGCCCTCGTGGAAACGGCGGCCCAAACTTTCGGCTGATAACACTGGCTCATTCATGGCGCAATGCCTCCGCCGGGTCGATGCGACTCGCTCTCCAACTCGGGTAGAGCGTGGCAGCCAGCGCCAACACCAATGCAATGATCACCACCGGCCCGATGTCAGCCCATTGCGGGTCGCTGGGCATGCGGCTGATCAGGTACACGTCACGCGGCAAAAAGCTCGCACCCAAGGCCTGTTCAATGGCCGGCACGATGCTGCCAATGTTGAATGCCACCAACAAGCCCAAGAGCAAGCCAGACAAGGTGCCAATCACGCCAACCAACGCCCCTTGCACCACGAAGATGCCCATGATGCTGGCCGGGCTGGCGCCCAAGGTTCGCAAGATGGCAATGTCAGCCCGCTTGTCCGTGACGGTCATCACCAAGGTGCTCACCAAATTGAACGCAGCCACGGCCACGATCAGTGTCAGGATGATGAACATCATGCGTTTTTCAATTTGCACAGCGGCAAACCAAGTGCGGTTGGCACGGGTCCAATCACGCACCATGACATCTGCGCCCAACTGCGGCGCCAAGGCGGCAGCCACTTCGCGGGCTTGTTGCGGGTCTTTGAGCTTGACCCGCAATCCCGTGGGGCCCTCAAGCCGAAAAATGCGTTGCGCGTCGCTGATATGCAGCAACACCAAGCTGGCGTCGTATTCAAAATGACCGGTGTCGAGCAAACCCACCACGTTCAATTGTTTCAAGCGCGGCACCACACCCACCGGCGTGACCTGTCCGCCTGGCGCGATCAAGGTCACTTGTTCACCGGGCTTGACGCCGAGTTGCCGCGCCAGTTCAGTCCCCAACACCACCGAAAACGAATCCGGTGTCAGTTGGGCCAAAATCTCCGGCTGCATTTGCGCGACCGCGTCAGTGACACCACCTTCCCGTTGCGGGTCGATGCCGCGCACCAAGGCGCCGCGCATGTCTTCACCTTGCGCCATCAACACTTGCGACAAGACAAACGGTGCGAACGCCACCACCTGCGGGTGTTGTTTCAAGGGTTGTTCCAATGCCGCCATGTCATTGAGCGAAGGGCTGGTGTAGGCCAGCACTTCGATGTGCGACAACACCCCAATCATGCGGTCGCGCACTTCTTTTTGAAAACCGTTCATCACACTCAACACGATGATGAGTGCTGCCACACCCAGCGCGATGCCCAGCATGGAAACAGAGGAGATGAAAGAGATGAACCGGTTGCGCCGTGCAGCACGGCCAGCGCGGGTGTAGCGCCAGCCAATCAACCATTCAAAAGGCCATTGGATTGGAGTCATTTCCACAGATTGTGGCACCACGGCACAATCCCCTGCATGACAACCCGCGATTCTGCAACTGTGCATGTGGTGGCCTATGCCTTGTGGCCGAGTTTGAAAGGCGATAAGCAATCTCACAGCGTCAACCCTTGGACGCAAGCCTTGGCCGCGTTGCCGATGAACCCGTCACTGCAAACGCTCTCGCACACCAGCATCCACCCCGCCCCGCCCCTGCCTGCTGACAGCCCCTGTGGTGCCCACGAACTCGCGTTCGCGCAAGCCTTGGGTTGGTCGGTGCCGCCGTCGCTGTTGCCCATGGCCGCGTGGCAAGCCGCTCAACTCGGTTTGGCTGGCGACGCAGACCCAGCGTGGGCCTTCATTGATTTGGTGAATTGCGAATTCAACCAAGGCCGGGTTCGCATCCGCTTGCCGCAGGGTTTGAGCAGCGACGATTCATTGGCGTTCATGCACGCCATGCAAGGGTTTTTTCTGGAAGACGGCATTGCGCTTCACCCCGTGTCACCCGGTCGTTTTCTGGCCCGTTCAAGCATCTTTGCCGGTTTGCCGTGTGTCACGACAGAGCGCGCCTGTTTGCAAGACATGCATGCTTTGCACGATGTGGCGGAGTTGTCCACGCAAACCCCTGCGCAACGCTTGCTGCGTCGCTTGCAAAATGAAATGCAAATGCTGCTCTACACCCATGCGCTGAATGCAGACAGAGCACAAACGATCAATTCGTTTTGGGTCAGCGGTTGCGGCGAATTGCCAACCCACACCCGAACCAATGTGCAGTTGCACATGCCGTTGCGCGAGGCCTATCTGCAACATGACACCACCGCATGGGCGGCGACTTGGTCGACATTGGCGCAACAACTGCTGGCCCCTGCCTTGCTGCAAGGCGAGCGCGTGGTGTTGTGCGGTGTCGATCGCTGTTTGACGCTGCAAGCATCTGCCACACCCTGGTGGCGACGCCTGTGGCCATCGCTGCGTCCCGTGTCTTGGGTGGAACGTTTGTCATGAAATTCATATTGCGTGATGCCCCGCCGCGTGCGGTGTGGGCGCTGGAACAAGCCGGTGTCCATCCTTTGTTGGCGCGTTTGTATGCGGCGCGGGGTGTCAGTGACCCGGTGGAACTCGACACCTCCTTGTCACAGTTGCTGCCTCCTCAGGGCATGAAAGGCATGGCGCAAGCCGCCACACTGCTGGCCGATGCCATTGCCGCGCAAAAACGCATTTGCATCGTGGCTGACTATGACTGCGATGGCGCCACCGCATGTGCGGTGGGCTTGCGGGGTTTGGCGATGTTGGGGGCGCGAGAAGTGCAATTTTTGGTGCCCGACCGGGTGGTCGACGGCTATGGCTTGACCCCAGCCATTGCGCAGCGCGTGCATGCTTTGGGCGCGGATGTGTTGGTGACCGTGGACAACGGCATTGCCAGTGTCGAAGGCGTCGCGGCGGCTCGGCGACTGGGCATGCAGGTCTTGGTCACAGACCACCATTTGCCCGGTGCATCCTTGCCCGACGCGGATGCACTGGTCAACCCGAACCAACCGGGTTGCGGGTTTGCCAGCAAACACATGGCTGGTGTGGGCGTCATGTTTTATGTGCTGCTGGCCGTGCGTGCTTGCATGCGCGAGCGCGCGGTGTTTGACAAACACACCGAGCCGCGACTCGATGGCCTGTTGCCATTGGTGGCGTTGGGCACGGTGGCGGATGTGGTGAAACTCGATGCCAACAACCGCCGATTGGTGTCCCAAGGGCTGGCACGCATGCGCCGTGGTTTGCTGCCGCCAGGCATGGCCGCTTTGTTTCAAGTGGCAGGGCGCGACCCGACACAAGCCATCAGCCAAGACATGGGGTTTGCATTGGGCCCCCGAATCAACGCGGCCGGTCGACTGGCTGACATGCGCTTGGGCATCGAATGCTTGCGCACCGATGACCCGGCGCAGGCCATGCAACTCGCGCAACAACTCGATGCCATCAACCGCAAGCGACGCAGCATCGAAACCGACATGCGTGAGCAAGCGTTGGCGATTGCAGCATCGTTGTTGGACCAAGAAGATGAACCGCCTCCTGCGTTGTGCGTGTTCGATGAGGCTTTCCACGAGGGCGTGGTTGGCATCGTCGCTGGTCGATTGAAAGATTTGCACCACCGGCCTTGCTTTGTGTTTGCTGCCAGCGAATCAGAGGGACAAGCCGTGCTCAAAGGCTCTGGCCGCTCGGTGCCAGGTTTTCATTTGCGTGACGCGCTGGATGCGGTGGTCAAACACCACCCCGGCTTGTTACTGCGCTTTGGCGGTCATGCCATGGCGGCGGGTTGCACTTTGCTGGAAGACGATCTCGCCACCTTCGAAGCCACACTGCAACACATCGCCTCGCAATGGTTGGATGCCGCCACGCTGACCCGTTCACTCGCCACCGATGGCCCCTTGCCACCACAACACTTGCGGCCGGATGTGGCCATCGAATTGCAAGCGCAGGTCTGGGGGCAAGGGTTTGAGCCGCCGTTGTTTCAAGACCGCATCGACGTGCTGAACCAACGCCTCGTGGGAGACAAACATTTGTCTTTGAAATTGCGCTTGCATGGGCAATTGGTCGATGGCATTTGGTTTGGCCGACAAGAAGCCTTGCCGCCGCAGGCCGAGCTGGCTTACCGGTTGGTGCTAGACCAGTGGCAGGGTCAGAGAAAACTCAAACTGCATGTGGAAAACATGCGCTGCGCCTAGAATGAACCTGTGAATATCCTCAACGCCGATTTGCACTGCCACTCCGTCATTTCAGATGGCACGCTCACGCCCGAAGCCCTGGCCGCCAGAGCACATGCCAATGGTGTCGAGTTGTGGTCGTTGACCGACCATGACGAAATTGGCGGCCAAGCGCGCGCGGCGAGCGCGGCCAAAGCATTGGGCATGGGCTACTTGAGCGGCACCGAAATCTCGGTGTCGTTTGCCGGGCGCACGGTGCACATCGTCGGCTTGGGCTTTGACATTCACCACCCGGACATGCAAAACGGTTTGCAAAGTACCCGGGGCGGCCGACATGAACGCGCCAAAGACATGGCAGCCGGATTGGCGAAAGTCGGCATCCACGGCAGTTTTGAAGGCGCGCTCACCTATGCAGGCAACCCCGACCTGATCTCTCGCACCCATTTCGCCCGTTACTTGGTAGAAACCGGTGTCTGCAAAGACACGCACGAGGTGTTCAGGCGTTTTCTGACCGAGGGCAAGCCCGGTTTTGTGCCGCACCGCTGGGCGTCTTTGGGAGACGCAGTGCGTTGGATCCGCGAAGGCCAAGGGGTGGCCGTGATTGCCCATCCAGCACGTTACGGTTTCACACCGACCGAAGAATTTGCTTTGTTCAGCGAATTCAAACACCATGGCGGGCAAGCGGTGGAAGTGGTGACAGGCAGCCATTCAGCGCAAGAAGCCATCACCTACGCTGACATGGCGCGTGAATTTGGGTTGGCTGCGTCGCGCGGCAGCGATTTCCACAGCCCCGAAGAAAGCCACACCGATTTGGGCAGCCTGCCTTGGCTGCCCGGTGACCTGACCCCCGTTTGGGAACTGCTGGCCGATCGCATCCAATGACTTCACCGCTTGGCGGTTTTTCCCATGGCCCAATGGCTGCAAGTTCATCCTGACAACCCGCAACCGCGTTTGCTCAAACAAGCCGTGGCCTTGCTGAGCCAAGGGCGCGTGCTGGCGGTGCCCACCGACTCCAGCTATGCGTTAGTTTGCCACTTGGACGACAAAACCGCCGTTGACCAAATGCGCCGCATGCGCGGTGTGGACGACAAACACCACCTGACGTTGCTGTGTCGCGATTTGAGCGAATTGGCGCTGTATGCCAAGGTGGACAACCGTCAATTTCGCTTGCTCAAAGCCGCCACCCCCGGCGCCTACACCTTCATTTTGGAAGCGACCAAAGAAGTGCCCAGACGGGTTTCGCACCCGCAACGCAAAACGATTGGCTTGCGGGTGCCGCAACATGTGTGTCTGTTGGCATTGCTGGCCTTGCACGGCACGCCTTTGTTGGCCACCACCTTGATTCCGCCCGATGAGACCGAACCGCTGAACGATGCCCAAGACATCCGGGACCGCTTCGAGCACCAACTCGCAGCCGTCATCGACGCAGGCGCTTGCTCGATGCAAGCCACCACCGTGGTCGATTTAACCCCGATGGGCGCAGGGGATGCGCCTGTGCTGGTCAGGCAAGGTGGCGGCGATGTAAGCCTTTTAGGGCTATGACAAAGCAGAAGACGTGTCTTTAGGGGAATCCCTAGACCCGTGGATAAATAAAAAATACCACTGAATTTTATTAATTCGATATCAAATTTGACGGGTTTGGTGAGAGAATGCGCCGGTGAGTTTCAATGAAATAGTTCAAACAATAGCCACCCATGCATTGCCAGTCTTGCTGGCCATCACCTTGCATGAGGCTGCGCACGGCTATGTCGCCAAATTGTTCGGTGACAACACCGCTTGGGCCATGGGACGCGTCACCCTCAACCCCATGGCGCACATTGACCCGTTGGGCACCCTCCTCATGCCGTTGGTGCTTTACTTGGCCACCAATGGCAATTTTTTGTTCGGATATGCCAAGCCGGTGCCGGTCGATTTTGGCCGTTTGCGGCACCCCAAGCGAGACATGATCTGGGTGGCGCTGGCCGGTCCGCTCGCCAATTTGTTGCAAGCCGTGCTGTGGGTTGTCGCCCTGTACTTGCTCAGCGGGTTTGAGGTCGAGGAACGCTTTTTCCTGGAAATGGCCAAAGCCGGTGTGCTGACCAACTTGGTCATGTTCGCGTTCAACCTGTTCCCGATTCCGCCCATGGACGGCGGGCGCATCGTGGTGGGTTTGCTGCCTTGGCGCTTGGCCGTTGGCTTTGCCCAAGTCGAGCGTTTCGGTTTTTTCATCGTGATGGGTTTGGTGCTGCTCGGCGTGGTCAACGCGCTGTGGATGCATCCCATCATGAATGCATCGATGTTTTCCATCCAGTGGCTGCTGCAGCCCTTGGCCAACCTGTTGCAACTGACCACTTTATGACTGAACGCGTTCTCTCCGGCATGCGCCCGACCGGCGCACTTCACCTCGGCCACTACCACGGTGCCTTGAAAAATTGGGTGCGCTTGCAAGCATCGATGGAATGCTTTTATTTCGTGGCCGACTGGCATGCGCTGACCACGCATTACGAAAGCCGTGAAATCATCGAAAAAAATGTCTATGAAATGGTGATCGATTGGCTCGCTGCCGGCCTGGACCCCAACCAATGCACCTTGTTTTTGCAAAGCCGCATCCCTGAGCATGCCGAGTTGTTCACTTTGTTGGCGATGGGCACACCCATCAGTTGGTTGGAACGGGTGCCCACTTACAAAGACCAGCAAGAAAAGCTCAAAGACAAAGACCTGACCACTTACGGCTTTTTGGGCTATCCGCTGCTGCAAGCGGCTGACATCTTGATTTACAAAGCCCGCCATGTGCCGGTCGGCGAAGACCAGGCCAGCCATGTCGAACTGACCCGCGAAGCGGCCCGTCGATTCAACCATTTGTACGGTCGCGAACCCAATTTCGATGCCTTGGTGCAAGCCTGTCTGGCCAAGTTACCCAAAGACAGCGTCAAGCGGTTTGAGAAATCACGCAAACAATTCCAAGAAACCGGTGACACCAAGGCTATGGAAGGCGCTATTGGTTATTTGCAAACCGCGCCTGAGTTGAACGACAAAGACCGCGAACGCTTGGAAGGCTATTTCAAGGGCACGGGCAAAGCGGTCTTGACCGAGCCACATGCCTTGTTGACCGAAGCCAGCAAATTGCCCGGCTTGGACGGCGCAAAAATGAGCAAGAGTTACCACAACACGATCGCCATGCGCGAAGAACCGGCCAGCATCGAGCAAAAGGTCAAGCGCATGCCCACCGACCCGGCGCGGGTCAAACGCACCGACGCAGGCAACCCAGACCGTTGCCCGGTGTGGCAATTCCATCTGGTGTATTCACCTGTGGCCACCCGCGAATGGGTCAAAACCGAATGCACCCGGGCTGGCATCGGCTGCCTGGAATGCAAACAACCCATCATCGACGCGATCATCGCCGAGCAGCAACCCATGCTGGCGCGCGCTGAGCCTTTTGTTTCCAATCCCCGCCTTGTTCGTGATATCGTTGACGCTGGAACACAGCGTGCGCGTGCCACGGCACAAGACACCATGCGCGATGTGCGCGAGGCCATGGGCCTGAACTATTGACACCCGGAGAACAACGATGAGCTTATATGTGATTGATGACCACCCCATGGTTCGCCAAATGATTGGCATGCTCCTGAGACGACTGCGTCCTGCCTCCAAGGTCGTGGAACTGGAAAAGTTCAGCGAACTTCAAGCTGCTTTGATCAAAAACGGTGAGCCCGAGTTGTTTGTGCTTGATTTGTTGCTGCCCGGCGTCAAAGGCGCGACCGCCATTTCGGATGTGAAAAAAATGTACCCCGAGATCCCTTTGGTGGTGTTGTCAGCCATGCCTTCTGGCGAAGCCCGTGATGCTTGCTTGGAAGCCGGTGCTGACCTCTACATTGAAAAATCCACCGATACCGCAGAAATTTCAGCAGCGATCCAAGACATTTTGAAATCAGATTCAGACGATGTCGATGGCGATGTCGTGGTGGTCGGTGACATCAAACTCTCTAAACGCCAAAAACAATTGATCCTGATGCTTGACCGTGGTTTGTCCAACCGCGACATTGCCGCCGAACTCAACATCAGCGAGCACACGGTCAAAGTTCACTTGTGGCGTTTGTTCCGACGCTTGGGCGTGAAGAGTCGCACACAAACCCTGCACTTTGCCCGCACACACGGCTTGTTGATGGGTTGAGGTGCAGACAGCTTCCATGAAAAAACCGGCTTCAAGCCGGTTTTTTCTTTTCGGTTGCCACAGGGTTGTGTGTCAAGGCGTCAAGGGCTGCGAAATGGTCAACTGCACTTTGTCCGCACTGCCCGGCGTCAACGGCCCGACACTGGCGCCAAAGTCACCCGCCTGTGGCATGGCGTTGCCGGTTTTGGAAATGCGCGCGCGCACCATCACCGACTTGACTTGCGAGAGTTTCATTTGCGGGTTCATGGCCAAGCTGTCGTCAAGCACAAAGTCGTAAGGCAATTTGTCCACGGTGGTTCTGACAATCGCCAAAGGCATGCGAGGCCCCTCGGCAGCATTGGCATAAATGAACACGGTGTCATTGCCTGAGACCTGCGCGGCAATGTCGGGCGACAGCATCACCCGGCCACTGACACGCTCGGTGCCATCGCTCATGGGTTTGGCGGCCATGCCTGCGCTGGCAGGCGCATTGCCAGCGGTCAGCGGCGACTGTGGCGGCAACCCTAAACGCTCGCGCGCTTTGTCGATCGCTTCGGCCAAGGCCGGTAAATCGGGCGAAGACGCCGGCAACAGACCGCGCACTTTTTCCCAATAGCCCAGCGCGTCCTTGAACCGCTCTTCCGAAAAGGCCGCACTGCCGGCCAACAACAAAGCATTGCCATTTTGCGGATCGGCCTTGAGCACGCTGTTGATGATGGCCCACGGTTCGCCTTTGAACACACCTTGGTTTTTTTGCGCCAGCACTTCGGCACGCTCAATCATCAAATCGTCATTTCTTTCAAGCGCCAGCGCTTTTTGCAAGGCTTCATCGGCTTGGTCATAGCGGGCCAACGCGCGCTGGATGCGCCCGAGCATCACCCAGCCTTCGGCGTTCTTGGGTTCTTTCTCCAAACGCTGGCTGAGTTGCTCGGCCATGGTCTCCAATTTTTGCGGGGTGATTTGCTCCTCACCGTTGGCCTGCGCCACCAGCGCCGGGTCCAACGCCACCGGCGTGCCGACATAAAAATACAAAGTGAATGCAGTGACAGGCACCAACAAAGACAGGCCAGTCATCAACCATTTGATGCGCGGCACCGGTGGCGGCGCCTCGGCGGCTGCAGGGGCGGGTGCGTCTTCGAGCAAACGCTGAGTCAACTCTTGTTGCGACAGGTCGTAGCCCGCTTGGTCCAGAGTGCCTTGCGCCAGTTCGCGGTCGAGCTCGGCCAATTGTTCGCGGTAAACGCTGACATGCGACATGACCTGCTGGCGTTGATGGCCCGAGGCCGCGTCTTTGGCGGCTCGTCTGGCTGCCCAACCCAACACCAGCGTCACGGCAACTGTCAACACCAAGGCGCTGAGTAAAAAAATTTGTACGTTGTTCATTCAATCCTTGCGGGTCGCATCGGCAGAGGGGTCACTGGGCATGGCATGGGCCATGGCCAACGCATGTTTACGCAATCGCAAATACCGCCACAAACCCCAGACGGCCAACAGCAACATGAAAAATGGGCCGAACCACAATGGCCAAGTCAGGGGTTTGACCTGGGGCCGGTACAACACAAAATCGCCGTACCGCTGCACCAAATAGGTTTTGATCTCTGCATCACTTTTGTTTTCACGGATCAGTTTGCGCACTTCACGGCGCAAGTCTTGGGCCAATTCAGCGTTAGACGAAGCGAGCGATTCGTTTTGGCAAACCAGGCAACGCAATTCCTCGGAAATCACCACCAAGCGAGCCTCCACCACGGGGTCTTCGGCCATGGGCAAAGCGTCTGCGGCATGAACCCAAGGGGCGAGCAACATGCAACTCAACAACCACCACTTCATGAGGATTCCAATTGCTGAATCAAAGGCAGCAAGCTGTCTTGCAATATTTCTGGCGTCAGAGGGCCGATGCGTTTGTAGCGAATGATGCCCTCGCGGTCGATCAAATAGGTTTCAGGCACGCCGTACACACCGTAATCAATGCCGACGCTGCCATCGAGGTCAAGCACGGACAAGGTGTAAGGGTCACCTTGGCGCTGCAAGAAACGCAGACTGCGTTCGCGCGCGAGTTGCAATTTTTCGGCATCCTTCAACGGCCCGTTGGCCATGTCTTGGGCTTGGATTTCTTTGTAACTCAGGCCCACCACGGGGATGCGGCTTTGTTTGGAAAACTCCACCAACAACGGGTGCTCTTCGCGACAAGCCACGCACCAAGTGGCCCACACATTGAACAACCAGACCTTGCCTTTCATGTCGCTGGGACTGAAGCGTTGATCGCCGACCAGCATGGGCAAACTGAACGCGGGCGCCGGCTTACCCACCAATGGCGACGGTATTTCGCGCGGGTCACGGGTCAAGCCCACTGCCAAAAACACCACCAACGCAGCAAACAAACCCAACGGGATCAAAAACTTTTTATTCATGGCTTCAGGAGGCCGAGGACAAGGCTTCACCAGCGGTTTGCATGGGAGACACCGCAGCGCGGCGATAACGTCTGTCCAAGGCGGCGAGCATGCCGCCGAACACCATCAGCAACACACCGGTCCACAACCAAGGCACAAACGGTTTGTAATAGACACGCATGCTCCAACTCGGGGTGTCGCCAGCAATCGGGTCGCCCAAAGACACATACAAATCACGCAACAAACCCGAATCGATGGCGGCTTCGGTCATGGGCATGGCGGTCGAGAAATAACGGCGTTTTTCAGGGTAAAGCACTTCAATCACCCGGTCGGCCTTGACCACTTCCACATGGGCTTGTGTGGCTTTGTAATTGGGCCCATTCACGTCCACCATGTCCACCAACCGGAAGGTGTAGGGCGCGATCGTGACCGTGTCACCCAGGCCCATGCGCACATCGCGCTCGACTTCATATGACTTCACGCCGGTGATGCCCAGCACCAACACCGCCAAACCGAAATGCGCCAAGTGCATGCCCCAAAACGAGCCGCCGATGCGCCCTGGTTTGCGGATGCGCTCAATCACGTGTTGCAAACTGCCTAACGCCACCCACATGCCCAAAAACACCCCCAATGCGGTACCGGCAGACCATTTGCCAAACACCCATGGCAACACCAAGGCCAACAGCAAAGCACCCAAGCCCACCCACCGCAATTGCAGCAACATGTCGTTGAAGCGGGCCTCGCGCCAATGCGCCACGGTGCCAGGCACCAACACAAACAACAGCGGCACCATCAGCGGTGCAAACACCAAATTGAAGTAAGGCGGCCCCACAGACAGTTTGCCCAAATTCAACGCGTCAATGATCAACGGGTACAAAGTACCCAACAACACAGCCCCCGTGGCCACCACCAACAACACGCTGTTGAGCAACAAAAACGATTCGCGCGACACCAAGCCCATGCTGCCGCCCAAGGTGACCGTGGGTGCACGCCATGCAAACAAGGTCAACGAAGCGCCGATCACCACCGCCAAGAAACACAAGATGAACACGCCCCGGGTCGGGTCAGTGGCAAAGGCATGCACCGAGGTCAACACGCCAGAGCGCACCAAAAATGTACCGAGCAACGACAGCGAAAACGCCGCGATGGCCAACAACACCGTCCAGGCTTTGAAACTGCCGCGTTTTTCAGTGACCATCAGCGAGTGAATCAACGCCGTGCCCACCAACCAAGGCATGAGTGAGGCGTTCTCCACCGGATCCCAAAACCACCAACCACCCCAACCGAGTTCGTAATACGCCCACCAAGAACCCAGGCCAATGCCAAAGGTCAAAAACGACCATGCAATGACGGTCCATGGACGCGACCAACGCGCCCAAGCCGCATCCAATCGACCAGAGATCAAGGCTGCAATCGCAAACGCAAACGTCACCGACATACCCACATAACCCATGTACAACATGGGCGGGTGAATCACCAAACCGGGGTCTTGCAGCAAGGGGTTGAGGTCGCGGCCATCGGCAGGAACAGGGAACAAGCGGTCAAACGGGTTGGAGGTGAACAAAATGAACGCCATGAAACCGACCGACACCAAGCCCAGCACGCCCAGCACGCGCGCCACCATGTTCAACGGCAGGCTTTGAGAAAACCATGCCACTGCGGCGGTCCAACCGGTCAACATCAATACCCACAACAACAGCGAGCCTTCGTGACCACCCCAGACGGCTGCAAACTGGTAGGGTTTGGGCAACAGTCGGTTGGAATGCTCGGCCACGTACTTGACTGAAAAATCGTTGCTTAAAAAGGCAAGGCTCAAGCAAGCGAATGACATCAACACCAAGGCGAATTGCAAAAACGCCGCCGGGCGCGCCAGCGATTGCCACACCGTGTTGCGCCGCATGGTGCCCCACAGCGGCAGCACCCCAAGCACGACAGACATGACGGTGGCCAACACCAACGCAAATTGACCGAGTTCTGGAATCATCTGAGATCAGCTTTCAGGGTTTGACAGATTGGGCGGCACGCGCCTGCGCCGCCTTGTCCAGCGCATGCTGGGCTTCGGGCGGCATGTAATTTTCGTCGTGTTTGGCCAGCACTTCCTTGGCGGTCATGACACCGTTTTGGTCTAACAGGCCTTGCGCCACGACACCTTTGCCTTCTTTGAACAAATCAGGCAACAAGCCACTGTACTGCACCGTGATGTCGTGCATCGTGTCGGTCACCACGAACGAGACCAAGGTACCGTCGCGCTTCAAGCTGTCGGCCTTGACCATGCCGCCGATGCGAAAGATTTTGTTGCGCGGCGCTTCGCCGTTCAACACCTGGGTCGGGGTGAAAAAAAACACCAAGTTGCTGTTGAACGCATTCAACACAAACGCGGCCGCCACCGACAAGACCAAGACACCTGCCGCGATCAGGCCAAAGCGTTTTTGACGTGGGCTGAGTGTCATGTGGCCTCCTGCGCCTCGGTGCGGGCCAAGGCCAGCGCTTGCCGATGGGCTTGGCGCGTCAACCAAACCTCAAGCAACAGGCACAGCGCAGTCACGCCCATGCTGCCCCACACGTAGAGGCCGTAGCCACCCATGTCCCAAAACTGCGACCAACTGTCCCATCTCATGGTTTGACTCCAGACACTTCAGGCAAGGCTTGCACCCAAGCGGTGTAGCGTTCCCGCTCAAGGATCAGGCTGCGCACCCGGTAACACACGATGGTCAAGGTGTAAGCCCAAAAACACAAAGCCATGAGCAACATGCCCCACAACATCAATTGCGCCATGCTGGGTGAGCGCGTGAGTGACACCGACGCACCTTGGTGCAAGGTGTTCCACCACTTCACGGAAAAATAAATGATCGGGACATTGATCGCGCCAACGATGGCAATCAACGCGCCTGCTCGGTCGGCACGGCGCACATCGTCAATGGCGGAAGTCAAGGCGATATAGCCGAGGTAGAGAAAAAACAAAATCAATTCTGAGGTCAAGCGTGCATCCCAGACCCACCAAGTACCCCACATGGGCTTGCCCCACAGCGCACCTGTCCACAAGGACAAAAATGCAAACATCGCGCCGGTGGGCGCGAGTGCTCGCGTCATCATGCCGGACAAACGGGTATTGAAGGTCAAACCTAAGATGCTCCAAAACGCCATGGCCAAGTAAATCAGCATCGACATCCAAGAAACAGGGACGTGGACAAAAATGATGCGGTAGCCCTCGCCTTGTTGCGCGTCTTCAGGCGCCAAAGCGAAACCGACCCACAGCCCGGCCAAACCCAAAACCAGCGTCAGTGCGGCTAACCAAGGCCACAGACGCCCCGCCAATGCATAAAAATTTTGCGGGGCGGCGTAATAAAACCAGCGAATAGCCATTCATTCATTCCAGGGCGATGCGTAAACCGGCGCTGCAAGCCCAAGGGCTGAAAAACAGTGCGGGCAACAACATGGCCAGCAAAATCGACACATGGGCTTGCGCACCCACACCAGACTCAAGGGCTTGCACTGCCCCGGCACCAAACACCAGCACCGGCACATACAAGGGCAAAACCAACAGGGAAATCAAAATACCGCCGCCACGAACGCCAAGGGTCAAAGATGCACCGATGGCGCCGACACAAGACAACACAGGCGTTCCCAACAACAACGACCAGCACAACATGGACAACGCCTGCGGGCTCAAATCGAACTGCAAACCCAATACCGGTGCCAATATTACCAAGGGCACCCCACACAGCAGCCAGTGTGCAGTGATTTTCCCAAGCACCATAAGCCCTAAGGTATGCGGGGACAACAGCATGTGCTCCAAACTGCCGTCTCGGAAATCACTTTCAAACATGCGCGACAAGCCCAACATCGTGGCCAGCAACGCACCCACCCACAACACGCCTGGCCCGATTTGCCTCAACATTTGCGGCTCGGGCCCAATCGCCAGCGGAAACATCGCGGCCACCACGACAAAGAAAAACACGCTGTTGAGCACTTCCGCTTTGCGCCGCATGGCCAACCGCAAATCACGCATCACCACGGTGAAAAAAATGCTCATGGCTGTAACCTCAGTTCGCTGACCGCGTGGCCCAGCGCAGGTGCTTGGTGGCTGGTGAACAACAACAAGCCGCCTTGCGCCACATGGGCATTCAAGAGGTCGGTCAAGGCCGATTGCGCGGCCTGGTCCAGCGCCACCCAAGGTTCATCCAACACCCAAAGCCGCGCGGCCGACACTTGCAAGCGCGCCAACGCCACACGCCGTTTTTGTCCTTGTGAGAGCACGCGCAAAGGCAAATGCATGCGCTTGGCCAAGCCTTGCGCTTGCAAAGCAGATTGCGCCGCTGTGGTGCTGAGTGTTTGCCCCGCGATGGCACAGGCCACTTGCAGGTTTTCCAACGCCGTGAGTTCGTCTTTCAAACCCAAGGCGTGGCCGAGGTAGAACACCTCGCGTTTGAAAGCATGGTGGTCGGCAGACACCGACATGGCGCCCCAACGCGCATGGCCTTGCGACAAAGTTGACAAGCCACACAAAGCGCGCAGCAAGCTGGTTTTGCCAGACCCGTTGTCGCCTTGCAAATGCAAGGCTTGGCCTGCTTGCAAGACAAAACTGACGGGCTGAAACAGCAGCCGTCCTGCACGCTCTACGCTGGCGTCTTGCACCTGAAAACAAGCGGCGCTCATAGCAAATACGTGCCCGCCAGTTGTTTGACGACGCCGCCCGTGGCGATTTTGAAACGCGCCACCCCCGCACTGCGCTGGGTGTTGACCCCACCCAAATCCAAGGTCCGAATACCGCGTTCTTGCAAAGCTTCTATGCCGCGCCACAGCAACAAGTTGTGGGCGTGCAAATCACGGCCTGCATCTGAATTCCAGCCCACTTGGTAAGTGGCCGCTTGGCCATGGATCAAAAACATCACGCCGGCCAAGCGGTCTCGGCCGATGTCGGCGCGCAAAGACAACAGGCATCGGCCCGGCTGTTTGCGTGACTCGGCGTAGCGCTCAAACCATATCAAAGGCATGCCGTCCAAATGGCGCTCGGCACGTTGCTTCATTTCAGCGTCAAGCAACCACCGGTACTGGCCGGGGTTGCTGCCCATGCGTTGCACGTTCAAATCAGACTTTTCTGCAATGCGCAAGGGCTGGCGCCAGCGCCCATCCAAATTGGCGCGCAACACCTCCGGCGGCTGAGAAATATCCAACATCACCGTGCTGTAACCCGACATCACCCGGCGCACACGTGGCAAACCCAAATCCTTGTGCAATGTTTCATCCGGGGTCACCGCCACGAAGCGCAAGCCCCGCAACGGAATGGTTTGGCGCAATTGGCGATAGACCGCGGCTTTGTCTTTGGCAGACAGCGGCTCAAGCCACAGCGGGCCACGCGTGCACAAAGCCGTCGCCAACCACTGGCTGTACTGGCGCACGATGAACTGCGCTTGGGCAACCACAACGCCGTCAGCCTCGACCCTGACGCGCAACACCCGCGCGCCCAAACTCAACATGGTCGAGCCATAAGCCCAGTCCTGTTGCAACGGGCCGGCAACAGCGGCATGCGCCTGGTCCCACGCGTCCATGTCGGTGATGCGCCATTCGAGCTTCATGCAGCTGTTCTTGTATTGGTTACCATGCAGGCATGTGGAAACGATTGTTCAAACGCCACCCGGTGCAAACTGTCATGGGCTACCGAATACCCGAACCGCGCCTGACTGGCATGGCTGTGCTCTGGGCCTTGGTGTATTTGGGGCTGCCCTTGCTGTTGGTGGGCACCTTGATCGACGGCCTCATACAGCTGACCACCGGCGTTTGCACCGGTCTGTGGTGTTTTTTCTGATTCAAATCGGTTCATCAAGCAGGCATCTTAGCGGGTCAAATCACGATGAGCCCTGATCCCCAATCCCTCAGCGGCCTGTGGCCGTTTGTCCGGCCCTACAAGGGCCGAGTCGCCTTGGCAGGCCTGTTTTTGTTGCTGGCCGCTGGTGCCACCCTCGCGTTTCCATGGGCGCTGCGGCAATTGATCGACCAAGGCCTGAGCGGACCAGACAGCAGCCAGCGGTTGGCCGGCCAGTTCATGCAATTGTTTGGCGTGGCCGCGTCCTTGGCCTTGTTTTCCGCCGCACGTTTTTACACCGTCACTTGGTTGGGCGAACGCATCACTGCCGATGTACGCAATGCGGTGTACGGCCATGTGTTGCAACAAAGCCCCGCGTTTTTTGAAACCACCCAAACGGGCGAGGTGTTGTCGCGTTTGTCTAACGACACCACCTTGGTGCAAACCGTGGTCGGTTCATCTTTGTCCATGGGCTTGCGAAATTTGGTGATGGGCACGGGGGCATTGTTGATGCTGGTGTGGAACCATCCGATGTTGATGGTGCAAGTCATCGGTTTGCTGGTGTTGGTGGTTTGGCCGAGTGTGACGCTGGGCAGGCGGGTGAGAAAACTGTCGCGCGCCAGCCAAGACCGGGTGGCCGACGCGAGCGCCTTGGCCGCCGAAGTGCTCAATGCCATCCCCGTGGTGCAAAGCTACACCGCCGAACAACGCGAGGCCACCCGTTTTGTCGACTCGACCGAGCAAGCCGTCAAAACTTCATTGCGCCGGGCGCTGGCGCGATCGGTGTTGGTGGGTTTCATCATTTTGGCCAGCAGTGCGGCTTTGCTGTGGGGCCTGTACCAAGGCACCTTGGCGGTGCGTGATGGCAGCATGAGCGCGGGCGAACTGGGTCAAACCGTGGTGTATGTGATTTTGTTGGCCAGTGCGTTTGCCGTGCTCGGCGAGGTGTATGGCGATTTGTTGCGTGCAGCCGGTGCCACCGAGCGCTTGATGGAATTGCTGCACACCCGCTCGCAAGTGGGTTCACCGCAGCACCCAAAGCAAGCCGCTTGGCCCGAACGCGGTTCGTCATTGCGATTGGAACAATTGGATTTCCATTACCCATCCAGACCGCAGACGTTGGCATTGGCAGGGCTCGATGGCCACATTCACGCTGGACAAACCGTGGCCGTCGTGGGCCCCAGCGGCGCGGGCAAGACCACGCTGTTTGGTTTGCTGCTGCGGTTTTACGACCCTCAAGCTGGTCGGGTGGTGCTCGATGGCGTGCCGATCAACGACATGTCGCTGCACGATTTGCGACTGCGCATCGGCATCGTGCCGCAAGAGCCTGTGATTTTTTCTGGCACTGCGATGGACAACATCCGTTACGGCAAACCGCAAGCCACTGATGAAGCGGTGCTGGCCGCCGCCAAAGCCGCTTTCGCCGATGAATTCATCGTGCAATTGCCGCAGGGCTATGACACGTTCTTGGGTGAAAAAGGGGTGCGTTTGTCTGGTGGCCAACGCCAACGCATTGCGATTGCCCGCGCCATGTTGAAAAACCCGCCGTTGCTGTTGCTGGACGAAGCCACCAGTGCGCTGGATGCCCACAGTGAACGCATGGTGCAAGCCGCGTTGGAGACTGCCATGCAAGGCCGCACCACCTTGGTCATTGCGCACCGCTTGGCGACCGTGCAAAAGGCCGATGTGATTTGGGTGCTGGACCATGGCCGATTGGTCGAACAAGGCACGCACCTTGAACTGGTGGCCAAAGCCGGCTTGTATGCCAGCTTGGCAGCCTTGCAGTTCAGTCAAGACTGAGACCCGACCCGCACAGGCTTGCTGACCATGAAGATTGCACACGCACAGCCAGCCGACATCGACTCACGCAA
>JACCDP010958190.1_pt1 | contig 18576 bp, 8 predicted proteins | sample 7445841 | NCBI WGS metagenome assembly JACCDP01 (sample SAMN15323441, study PRJNA562643) | freshwater metagenome | isolation source: river surface water | place: USA:Blue River Watershed | collected 2017-08-17
GATGGGAGGGCGGATGGGGAACGGTGACGCGCGGGCGCCCGCGGCGGCGGACGGTGGGATGGGATGCGGAGGGAATCGGAGGGAAAAACGGCGAAGCGGGCGCGCAGAGCGGCCGGCGGCGAGCACCGGCCCGACGATGCCGGGCGATCAGAATTCGGAGCGGAGGCCGAGGGTCACGAGGGTGCCGAAGTTCTGGTAGGTTTGCGGGCGGGTCCAGACGGGGGTGCCGGGGCCGGCGCGTTCGGTGCGTTTGTTGGCGCCGTTCCAGTTGCGGGCGCCGCCGTAGAGGCTGAAGCGTTTCGCGAAGCGGTATTCGAACGACCAGTCCTGGGTGATCTGCGGGGCGACGTAGGCGCGGGTGCCGGCGGGAACGGTGGCGCTGGGGGCGATGGCGGCGCCGTTGACCTTGTAGGCGTAGGCGACGTTCCAGCGGAAGGTGAAGCTGCGGCGGGTGTAGGAGGCGCCCCAGTTGAGGTTTCTGTGGGCGAAGGGCGTGAAGTCGTCCGCGTTGGGGCCGGAGACGCGGGAGATGGTGGCGTTGCCGAAGACGGAGAAGCCCTTGGCCCAGTCGGGCACGAAGTAGAGCTGTTGGCGCCAGCTGAGTTCGTAGCCCTTAACGGTGGCTTCGCCGCCGTTGGCGGTGGAGATGACCTCGTAGTCCAGGTAGTCGTCGGAGAGGCCGTAGCTCTGGAGGAGGTCGAGGGTGGCGGGGATGCGGGTGTCGACGAAGAAGTTCTTCACGTCCTTCTGGAACAGGCTCACGGAGGCGACGGCGCCCTTGAGGCCGTAGGTTTCGAAGGAGAGATCGAAGTTGTCGGCGGACCACGGTTCGAGGCCGCTGTTGACGACCGTCATGGTGCGGGCGGTGCCGGTGGCGGTGGGATCGGCGACGGTGATGCCGGGGATGATGCTGTTGAGATTGGGGCGGCCGATGGTTTTGGCGTAGGCGGCGCGGGCGACGAGTTTGTCGGAGGCGTAGTAGGTGACGTTGATGCTGGGATAGTAGCCCTCGTAGCTGCGCTCGGCGGTGACGCCGCGCTCCTTGTAGCGGAGTTTGGCGATGGTGAGGGCATCGCCGGGGACGGTGAGCGGGCGGCCGGCGGCGTCGCGGATGAGGTTGCCCTGGGCGTCCTGCTGGTAGGTGGCGCGGAGGTCGTTGAGGGGGCCTTCGCCGTCGTCCTCGGTGCGTTCGAAGCGGACGCCGGAGACGAGCCAGAGCTTGTTGTTGAAGAACTTCACGTCGCCGCGGAGGTAGGCGGCCTTGATGGTCTCTTCGAAGTAGCGGGAGTTGGTGACGGTGGACTGGTGGGTGGCGGCGTCGCTGGTGGTGAACCAATCGGGGCGGTCCTTGAAGAGCTGGTAGTATTTCACTGGGCTGACCCAGGTGGCCTTGAGGGTGTCGTTGAAGAACGACTGGCGGGAGAGGGAGTCGTTCACGAGGTCGTAGCTGCCGGCGAGGCGGCTGACGCCGGCGGGCGGGGCGAAGGTCCAGGAGCGGAGTGTGGAGGTGTTGTCCTTGCGCTGCGTGTTGATGGTGAAGCCGGTCTTGAGCGTGGTGGGGGCGGCTAATGCGAAGGTGCGGGCGAGGTTGGCGGAGACGGCGCGGAGATCGGAGATGATTTCGTTGGGCTGGCTGGTGGGGTTGCCGAGGGTGTAGGCGGCGGGGTCGTAGGGGTTGACGGTCTGGCCGGTGCGGTTGGTGGCGGTGAGGCGCGGGGCGTAGCGGTCGTAGATGCCGTCGAGGTTGTCGGCGCGGATGACGAGGTTGGAGAGCGTGGCGGTGCCGATGGTGCGGAAAAATCCGTGCTCGAGGTCCTTTCGCTCATCCCAGCTGCGGGAGTAGTTCACGGTGGCGTCGAAGGTGTAGACCTTGCCGTCGTGCTTGTAGCGGAGGACGGCGGAGGTGGTGCCGCGGGTGCGGTCGCCCCAGGTGGCGGACTGGCGGACGAGGTCGTTGCCGGCGGGGGCGCCCTGGGTGAAGGTGGGGCCGCCGGTGTTGCCGGCGCCCCAAGCGGTGGCGAAGACGTTCTGGCGCGTGGGGGTGTTGATCTGGACGTGCTCGAGGTTGAAGCGGATCGTATCGTTGGGTGTGATACGCCAGTCCAGGGTGGTGGAGGCGAGCTGGCGTTCGGTGGTCTGGAGGACGTTCTGGATGGTGGAGGTGGTCTGGACGCCGCGGAAGAGGTCCCAGGTGGGGGAATCGTAGTCCATGTCGTAGACGCGCGTCATCTGGCTGAGGTTGACGGTGAACGCGAAGCGGTCGTTGACGGGGTGGGAGTAGTTGAGGTCGATGCCGGGCTGGATGGCGCGGGCCTTGGAGTGGGAGTCGCTGCCGAGCTGTTCGCTCAGGCCGGGCGGGGAGAGGCGGTTGTCGGAGTTGTAGGCGCCGTAGGTGTTGAGGCGGAGGACGCGGCGGCGGGCGGAGAAGCCGCTCTTGCCGACGATGTTGACGGTGCCGCCGACGGCGTTGGCGGGGCGGTCGGGGGTGGGGACTTTGGTGATCTCGATTCGGTCGACGCTGCCGGAGGAGCTGGCGGCGAGGTCGAAGGAGCGGTCGGCGGAGGGCGAGGAGACCTCGGCGCCGTCGATCATGAAGACGATGCCGCTGGCGGGGAGGCCGCGGATGGAGGCGCTGGCGGCGGTCTGCGGGCCGCTGACGATGGAGATTCCCGGAGTGTATTTGAGATACTCGCCGATGTTGCCGTCGCCGAGGTCGCCGATCTCGTCGAGGACGACGACGTTTTTGATGTTGGGCGCCATCTTCTGTTCGTTGACGGCGGCGGCGGCGGCCGAGAGCGCGGTGGTTTCGACGACGAAGCGCTCGAGCTGCACGGTGTCGTTGCCGGTGAGGGTCGACTGGCTGCGCGGGATGGAGAGCTCGAAATTCTGGCGCGCGACGGCGCCGGCGGCGACGGTCACGGTGGCGGCGGAGGCTTCCATGCCGGTGTAGGAGGCGCGGAGTCGCGCGGGGCCGGCGGGCACGCCGACGAGGCGGAAGCGGCCGTTTTCATCGGTGAGCGTCTCGAGCTGCGTGCCCTCGACGGTGACGCGGGCGTTGTTGAGATAATTGCCGCTGGTGGTGCTGGAGACGGTGCCTTCGACCGTGCCGGCGGCGGGAGACTGGGCGGAGGCGGCGGGGGCGAGAAACGCGCTGGCGAAGGCGAGCGACAGCGCGAGGAACGGAGCGAGAGCGCGGCGGGTGAGCATGGTGAGGCGGAGGGACGGGCGGGCGTTCATGGTCGGGCGAAGGCTAAGTGCGGCGCGACGGCGAGGTGAGCCGGGCATTGTTGCGTGCAAGGGTGGCGCGGGGCGTTCGATGCGATTAAACAGGTAAATGAATGTGACCACGGTGGCGCGGGAAGCCGCGGCGGCGAGCGCCGGCCTTACGGGGCGGAGTGGCCGGCTCAGGGTAAGGCGCTGAGCGGGATGCGGCGGAGGCGGAGGCGGGCGAGGCGGCTGCGGTCCTCGTCGCCGCCGGCGCAGTAGGCGAGGAGCACGGCGTCGGCGGTGAAGTGGATGGCGGTGTAGCAGTAACCGGCGTCGTTGCGGTCGTGGCCCTCGAGAATCGCGACGCGGCTCCAGCGACCTGCGGGGGAGTCGCCGGTGGCGAGTACGAGCGGGGTGCGGTCGCCGCCGATGCGGGAGACGGGGCGGGTTTCGTAGGCGGGGCCGGGATTCCAGACGGCGAGGAGTTTGCCGCTGCCGGGGAGTTGTTTCAGCGAGAGGGGCGAGTTGGGAGACGTGAAGCGGGAGGGTGCGGGCGCGGACCAGGTCTCGCCGCCGTCGTGGGAGAAGAACTCGTATTGGCGGCCGAGGTCGGTGCGGGCCCAGGCCCAGAGGACGCCGTCGCGCAGCTCGATGAGACCGGGTTCCTGGAGGCCGCTGCGGGTGTGGGCTACGGGGAGCGTCGCGTAGCCGGAGGCGCGGCGCCAGGTGCGGCCGTCGTCGTCGGAGAGGTAGAACTCGGCGACACCGCGCCAGTCGACGGCGGAGGCTTCGTTGCGCTCGCCGAGGGCGCGGTGGAGGGCGGCGGGGATGACGAGGCGGCCGGATTTCAGGCGGACGATGCGGTCGTTGTTCACCACGTAGTAGCCGGGCGCGGGCATGCAGCGGACGGGCATGCTCCAGGTGATGCCTTCGTCGGTGGAGCGGCGGCAATACATCCGCATGTCGTGCCAGCTGCGGCGGAGGAGGTAGAAGATGCCGAGGTCGCCGTTGGCATGGCGAAGGAGCGACACGCTCATGACGTTCATGACGGTGTCCTCCTCGGGGGTGTCGATGAACCGGTCCGCGGACCACGTGGTGCCGCCGTCCGCCGAGGTGCGGGCGGCGAGGCGGGCCTTGGCGGCGTCGGCCGACGAGGTGCCGAGGAAGTGGGAGTAAACGAAGAGGATGCGGCCGTCCTTCAAGGTGGCGAAGGCGCCTTCGCTGTTGCGGGGGTTGCCGGTGACGGGCGGCAGATCGAGCAGGAGTTGACCGGAGATGACGGGTGCGGCGGCGGGTGCGGGTGCGGCGGAGAGTGGAGCGGGAGTGAGGAGCGGGAGGGCCGGGAGGACCAGGAGGAGAAACGCGAAGGGGCGAAGGGGCGCGAAGGTTCGCGAAGTGAGGTGGGGGCGGAGGCGGAAATAGCGGTAAGTGAAGGCGGGTTTCATGGGTGCGAGGTGGCGGTGCGGACGAGCGGGGTGAGGGCGGCGGCGATACGTGGAGCGAGATCGGCGTGGCCGTCGGGATTGGGATGGCAGCCGTCGGTGGTCCACGATTGGAGGCGGCGGCCGGCCTGCTGTGCGGTTTCCCAGGCGGCGAAGTGATCGACGAGGGGCACGTCGAGCTCGCGGGCGACGGTGCGGATCTGTGCGACGTAGGCGGCGAGGCGGAGGTTGGGATCTTCGTCGAGGCCGTTGCGGCGGTTCTCCTCGGCGAAGCGCGGGGGCGTCATGAGGATCACGGCGCTGCCGGCGGCGCGGAGGCGTTGCACCAGGGTGCGGAGGTTGGGTGTGAAGACTTCGGGGGCGAGGCGCGAGGCGGTCTTGCCGGTGTCGACCCAGCTGTCGTTGGTGCCATACATGACGGTGACGATGTCGGGCCGTTGGGAGATGACATCGCGGTCGAGGCGCGCGAGGGCGAGGTCGGTGCGTTCGGCGCCGATGCCGGAATTGTGGACATCGACGGCGAGGCCGGCGGCGCGGAGGGCGGCTTGGACGCGGGCGGGAAACGTGGCGGGGGCGAGCACGCCGGGGCGGGCGCCGCGGGTGATGGAGTCGCCGAGGCAGAGGACGCGCACGCGTGGCGGAGCGGCGTCGGGCGCGGGCGCGCGGACATCGGTTTCGCGCAAGGCGATCCGGAGCGGTCCCTGCATGGTGGAGATCCATAGCACGCCGGGCGTGGGCTCGAAAATGTAGGGATATGAGATCCAGTGCTGCGCTTCGCGGGCGCCGGCGGGGGTGCGGTGATCGGCGATGACCTGTGGGAACGTCCACGTCAGGCCGTCGTTCTCCGAGAACGCGAGCGACAGCTGTTCGCGCCGACCGGTGAGGGCGACGGGATCGCGGAAACGGTTCCACACGAGGACGACGCGGCCGCTGGTGAGGCGCGCGAGCATGCCGGGGGAATCGCTGGCCTCGACGGGGGATGGGATGGGAGTGGTCCATTTGAGGCCGTCGCGCGAGGTGGATTCGAAGAAGCAGCCGAGGGGTGTGCGCAGCCAGAGTTTCACGTCGCCGCCGCTGCGGACGAGCGCGGTGCCCTCGATGGCGCCGCCGTGGGTGGAGCCGCGGATGCCCTTGACCTCGCTGCCATAGTTGCCGGCGGCGCCGAGATCGATGGGCTCGCCGGCGCGCCAGGTCGCGCCGCCGTCGTCGCTCACGTGGGTGAGCGTGACGTGGCGCGCAGGGTGGGCTTTCGCGACCTGGCTGATGAGGACGAGGCGGCCGGTGGGGAGTTCGACGAGCTGGCGCACGGCGCCGCACCAGCCGTCCTGGATGAGTTGAGGCGCGGTCCAGGTGGCGCCGTCGTCGGTGCTGCGCGTGATGTAGACGGGCAGCCGGCAGCCCTCCTGTGGGCCGCCCTGGGCGTCGTCCCATTTGAAGACGCGCTCGCGGTTGTTGAGGAAGGCGTGGACGAGCGTGCCGGTGCGCGTGCGGAGGGCGGCGCGTTCGACGCGGGAGGCGAAGCGGGTGGCGTCGAGGAACGGGCGCGTTTCCCAGGTGCGGCCCTCGTCAGCGGAGACGACGGCACCGGTCGGCACGAAGCCCCAGATCGCGCCGGCGGCGTTGCGGACGAAGGGGCCCTGCGGCGTGCCGGGCAGCGCGGTGGCACGCGGGTGAAGCTGCGGCTCGGCGGGCTCGGCTGCGGCGAGGGCGCACGGGGCGAGCAGGCAGACGACCAGAAGGGGCGCGAAACGCCGCGGGAGCGCGGAGAGGCCGGACTGAGAACTGCGGAGAACGCGGATGGCCCGGAGGAGGAAATCGCTCCGGTTCCGCGTGGGTGATGGGCCGGTCGCGCGCGGGGCGAGCTGCGCGGCGGCCGCTGCGTTTGCCAGGCTCATCGGGACGATGGCGCGTCGGCGGCGGGTTTGTTGAAGGGTTAAAAAAAACTGGATCTTCAGGGGGACCGGATCCGGGAGCGGTTCAGGAGGGTAGGGTGGCGGGTGGAAACGGAGTCGGACCCCTGTAGTCCCCCAAGCCTCAAGTTCGCCCGACCGGCCAGCGGAGTGAAGAGCCGGTTAACGAAGATAACCCGACCGAAACTCAGCAACTCGTCCGATTCCGGCGCCGCGCCGGCGAATGTTCGGAGGTCAGTCGTGGCAGGCACGATGCGAAGAGACACACCTCCGGCCGCTCGCGGTCAAGCAGCGAGGCTTCAAACGGATTCCGCTGCGTCGGCTTGAACCAAGTCGTCGTCTGGCGAGGCCTGCGCGCTCCCCGCGCTCCAGAACACCGGCTCGCCATCGTTGGCATCGGGCTGGGCGAACTCGTCGCCGAACCGTTCGCCCTGCCCGGCGTCCGCGGGCGCGACTTGCGGTGGCAGGGGCAACTCAAAGCCCGTTTGGTCGAACGATTAGCTCGGCTCCATGACTTCGGCGCGGAACCGGATCGGCTCGTCGCGCTGCTGTGGATACGGCAGCCCGGACGGAAAGTCCGGCGGGTCGAGGGCGTGACAATCGCCCGTAGCGGCGTCGACCAGGACGGCGACCTCAGGCCGGGGCGGCCCCACGGCGAAAGGATGATCGTGCGGACGAAACGCTGGTCATAGCTGACGTTGCGGAGGCCTGCGGTGAATCACTTCGCCAGCTCCCGCGGCGTTTCCATTCCACGTTCGGCACCTCCCCGCAGGAGTTTTTGATCAAGACCGGCGTGCTGATTGCAGCGCGCCTGCTGGAGGAAACACGAATGACGGCGTCCGAGATGGCCCAGCGCTGCGGCTTTGTGGATGCGAGCAGGTTTGCTGGTCAGTTTCGGCAGCGCACCGGTCTGGCGCCGCTGGCCTATCGTCGAGCTCATATCGGGACACCTGGCTGAGAGACGGGTGGTCTGGTCCGTATGGCGTGATAAAGTCGCAATTCAGTCCCGTCTTCGCTGCGCTCAGGCGATCAGAGCGTTGATCGATCACCTAGGCGTTACCTAAACGGAAAGTCTCCGACTTCCGGGGTGGCTGTGCCATCCAGAGCCTCGGGCGCTGGCGGTTAACGGGACCTGCTACGCCAAGGCTTCGCAGGGCGGGCCGGTTCAAATAAGATGTCGTTTGGCGAAAGTCCTGCCGGAGCCACTCTTTAGGTAGTGTTCGAACGCGCGCGCTTTGGTCCCATCGGCGAAGGCGAAATAACTGACAATTCGCCAAGGTCGGCCGTGGATCGTCGATCGGTTTTGTCCTGCATTGTGACGGGTGAGGCGCGCGCGGAGATTGTGGGTGAAGCCCGTGTAGTGACGGCTGTTGTCGAGCGCGCTTTGGAGGAGGTACACGTAGTGCATGGCCCGAGCAAACTTGAGGCGCGGAGTGCCGGGGCGGGACCCCGGAATACCCGAATTCGGGGGATGTCTTGGCGGGAGTTTGTGCGCAGGGTTGTGGCCGGCGACTCGGTCGAAGATTAAAGCCCGCCTTCGCAGACTACGGCGGGCAGCCTCCTTGGCGGTGTTTTATCCTTTTGCCGGCTGACGATAGTAAGCCTGTGGAGTCGGCCTGCCAGCCGTAGGCTCGGCGGAGGCTGGCGGAGGAGGAGGGATTCGAACCCCCGGTGAGCTGACGCCCACGTCTGATTTCAAGTCAGGTGCCTTAAACCACTCAGCCACTCCTCCGTGACCGAAAACAGCGTCAAGCTGCGCGGGCTCACGGGCAGGTCAATCGCGGAACCGCGCCGATCCGCCCGGCCCGCCGCGGGTTCCTTCAGGCGATGATGTCGTTTACGACGTGGCCGTGGACGTCGGTGAGCCGGTAGTCGCGTCCCTGGAAGCGGAAGGTGAGGCGCGTGTGCTCGAGCCCAAGCAGGTGAAGCAGCGTCGCGTTGAGGTCGTGGACGTGGACCGGATCGCGCACGACGTTGAAGCCGAGGTCGTCGGTTGCGCCGTGCACGCGACCCTTCTTCAGTCCGCCGCCGGCGAGCCACATGGTGAAGCAGCGGTTGTGGTGGTCGCGGCCGTCGTTGCCGCCCTGCACCATCGGGGTGCGGCCGCACTCGCCGCCCCAGATGACGAGGGTGTCGTCGAGCAGGCCGCGCTGCTTGAGGTCCTTTACGAGCGCGGCGCTGGCGCGGTCGGTGTCCTCGCAGTTCCTTTTGATGGCCTTGGTAAGGTCGCCGTGCTGGTCCCAAGCCTCATGGAAGAGCTGCACGAAGCGCACGCCGCGCTCGATGAGGCGGCGCGCGAGGAGGCAATTGCGGGCGTAGTTGGCCTGCTTGATGTCGGTGATCCCGTACGCCTCGAGCACGTGGGCGGGTTCGGATGACAGGTCCATCAGCTCGGGAGCCGAGGTCTGGAGCTGGTAGGCCATCTCGTAGCTCTGGATGCGGCCGGCGATCTCGGGATCGCCCGTGTCGACGCGCGCCAGCTCGTTGAGCTCATTCAGCGTGTCGAGGGAGGCGCGCTGGGCGCGGGCGTCGAAGCCCGCGGGGTTGGAAAGGTAGAGCACCGGATCACCGGTGCTGCGGAAGGGGATGCCGCCGTAGACCGTGGGTAGAAAGCCGCAGCCGTAATTGCTCGCGCCGCCGCTGGTGCCCTTGGCGCTGGTGAGCACGACGTAGCCGGGGAGTGTCTCGCTCTCGGAGCCGAGTCCGTAGAGGGTCCAGGAGCCGAAGCTGGGCCGGCCGAATTGCTGCGAGCCGGTGTTCATCATGATCTGCCCGGGCGCGTGGTTGACCGCGTCGGTCTGAAGACTGCGGATGACGCACAGGTCATCGGCGAGGCCGGCGATGTTGGGGATGAGTTCCGAGAACTCGATGCCCGACTTGCCGTGGGGGCTGAACTTGTACTTCGGCCCGAGGAGGGCGGAGTTGGGATTGATGAAGGCCGCGCGGTAATCCTTCAGCAGGTCCGCGGGGGGCAGCTGCCCGTCGCGCTTCTGCAGTTCCGGCTTGGGATCGAAGAGCTCGAGGTGGCTCGGGGCCCCGGCCATGAACATGTAGATCACGCGTTTCGCCTTCGGCTTGAAGTGCGGCGCACGGACCGCGAGCGGGTTGGCGGGTGCCTTGGCCTTCGCCTCGCGCGCGACGAGCGAGCTGAGGGCGAGGCCGGCCATGCCCACGCCGCAGTCCTGCAGGAACCAGCGGCGGGAGAGCAGGCGGGCGCGGGCGGCGCGGAGGTCGGCGGAAGTCGTCATGGCTTCAGGATTTCGTGAGGGTCTCGTCGAGGTTGAGCAGCACGCGGGCGACGATCGCCCAGGCGGCGAGGTCGGCCGGCGTGGCGTCGGCCGGTAGGTCGGCGGGTTTGGTGAAGGCGGAGAACGCGATGTCGCCGGCCTTGATTTCGCCGGTGCGCAGCCGGGCGCGTTTCTCCTCGAGGAGGCGCTTGACCGCGGCCACCTCGGACGGGCGCGCCCCGCGGGAAGTGCAGAGCCGGTAGGCGTAGTCGGCGCGGGTCTCATCGGAGGGTCCACCCTCGCGCCAGATGCGGAGCGCGAGGGCCTGCGCGGCCTCGACGAAGACGGGCTCGTTGAGGCTGGTCAGGGCGGCGAGGGGGGTGTTGGACCGCACGCGGCGCGCGCAGGCGAAGTCGCCGTTCGGGGCGTCGAACGCGCTGAGCATCGGGTCCGGCATGGAGCGCTTGCGGAAAAGGTAGAGGCTGCGGCGGTAGCGCTCGGCGTCCTGAGGCGGGTTCCAGTACGTCGGTCGCACGTAATTGTAGGCCAGGACGTTTTCCGGCACGGGCGGGAAGATGCTGGGTCCGCCGATCCGCGCATGGAGCAGGCCCGCGATGGCCAGCGCGCTGTCGCGCACGACCTCGGCGTCGGCCCGGAACCGCGGTCCGCGGGCGAGCAGCCGGTTGGCCGGATCTCGCTCCAGCAACTCGGGGCTCACGGTCGAGGAACGCTGGTAGGCCCGGCTCGAGACGATGGTACGCAGCAGGTGCTTGTGGCTCCAGCAGTTCTCAATGAAATCCACCGCCAGCCAGTCGAGCAGGTCGCGGTGTTCAGGAACCGGCGTGCGGGTTCCGAAATCCTCCGGGGTCTCGACCAAGCCGGTGCCGAACAGCGCCTGCCAGATACGGTTGACCGCGACGCGGGCGGCAAGCGGTGACTGCGACGACGTCACCCAGCGGGCGAACTCCAGCCGGTCGCGCGGAGCGCCCTCCGGCCAAGGGTTGAGCGCGGTCGGCACGTGGGGCGGGACGGCGTGCTTGGGCCGGTCCCAGCTGCCGCGGTCGAGCAGCTTGGTCTCGCGGCGATGGACGCCGCTCCGCTCGGCGAGGTGCAGCACGGAGGTGGGGGCCGCGGGATATTTTTTCCAGAGGGTGTCGGCCTCGGTGTTGAATTTCTTGGCGTCCGCGACGGTGGCGCGCCAGGCGCGGAAAAGGGTGGTCCGCTGCTCCTCGGTGCGTTCAGCCTCCGGCGTCCCCATGGCGAGGATCGCGCCGTAATCCACCGGCTCGGCGCGCGGGTCGGCCGCAGTGGTGAGCGAGAGGCGGCAGCAGCCAAGGGCGGTGTTGTGGCGGCCGTTGTCGTCGCCGCTGTGATGCATGCGCAGGAGCACCTTTAGCTCGGTGCCGGCGGGCAGGGTGAGCGGCTCGGCGAACTGCACGACCGCCACGGAGGGAGAGTTGCGCCGCCCGGGCCCGCGGTCGGCGCGCCAAGCGGTGTCGTTCGAGCCGTCGATCATGAAATCGGCTGGGCCCACGATGCGCTTCCGTTCCTTGTCGAAGCCCGCCTTCCATTCCTCCTCCAGTCCCCGTACGGCCTCGGAGAAATCAGCGGTGGCATGGCGCAGCGCGACCTTCTCCCATTTGTCGGAGCCGGGAAGGCGGGTGCTGACTTCCAATTCCGAGAGGGCCCAGGTGCCGTACTTGCTGCGTCCGGGGCCGCCGAACTCGAGGTCTCCGTGGGTGAGCGCCTCCAGCTGCAGGCCGGTCACGCCGTTCAGCTCGGGCTTGGCTAGGACGAAGATGTCACCGCGGGTCGTGGGATGGCCCAGCGTGAGGATCGACTTGTCGGGGAGCTGGACGGGGTGGTTGAGGCCGCTGGTGCTGGCGAGCTCGTGCAGTTCGAGCGGCGCCCACTTGATCCGGCGACCCGCGATCTCGGTTTCCCACGCGGTCATCTTGGCCTGCCAGTCGGGCAGGGCCTTCTGCGAACGTTCGTCGAGGGCCCGCAGGTCTTTGCCGAGTTTCGCGATCTCGTCGCGTTGCTCCGGCGTGTGGACCCACGATTGCGCCTCGTAGGAATTGTTCAGGAACGCGTAGAGGCCGAAGTACTCGTCATGGGTGATGGGGTCGAACTTGTGGGTGTGGCATTGCGCGCACTGGAGGCTGAGGCCCATCACCGCCTTGCCGACGGCATCCATCCGGTCGAACATCCCCTCGATGCGGAACTGCTCGGGGATGATGGCACCTTCCTCATTCACCATCCCGTTGCGGAGGAAGCCGGTCGCGAGCACCTGCTCGGGCGAGGCTCCCGGGATCAGGTCGCCGGCGAGTTGCTCGATGATGAACTGGTCGTAGGGCAGGTCGCGGTTGAAGGCGTTGATCACCCAGTCGCGCCAGGCCCATTGCTCGCGCGGCAGATCTTTTTCGAAGCCGTTGCTGTCGGCGTACCGGGCCACGTCGAGCCACACGCGCGCCCAGCGTTCGCCGAAGCGCGGGTCGGCCATCAGGCGGCGCGACAGGGCCTCGACGGCCGCGGGCAACCCGGCGGCTGCGGCGGCGGTGAACTCGGCGACTTCCTTGGGAGAGGGGGGAAGGCCGATGAGATCGAGGTAGATCCGGCGGCAGAGGATCGCGGGGTCGGCCGGTCCGGCCGGCGCCAGGTTCGCGGCGCGCAGCTTGGCGTCGACGAAGGCATCGACCGGATTCGGCGTAGCGGAGGCTGGCGTCGCGGCGGCGGGGGCAACGGGCGGCGGTGTCTTGACCGGCGGCACGAAGGCCCAGTGCTGCGCGTAGGGCGCGCCCTCGGCCACCCAGCGCTTCAGGATGTCCTTCTGAGCCGCGGTGAGAGGCTTGTTCTCCTTCGGTGGCGGCATGACCTCCTCGCTGTCGGTCGAGAAGATGCGGGCGATGATCTCGCTCTCGTCGGGCTTGCCGGGCACGATGCCCGTGAGGCCGGACTTGCCGCCCTTCAGCGCGGGGTCTCGGGAGTCGATCCGGTAGCCGCCGCGGCGATCCTTGTCGTCGGGGCCGTGGCAATGGAAGCAATGCTCGGCGAGGATGGGTTGGACCTCGCGCGTGAAGTCGACCGAGGCGGATGCGGGCGGAGCGGCACAGACCCCGAGCAGAACGAAGAGCGGGGTGGGGACGAACGAGCGCAGGGTGACGGTCATGCCGGTGGGAAACGTGATTTCGGAGAGTAGCTTGGCAAGTGGAAGCGGCTTCGAAAGTGGCGCCCGAGTTTCCGCGCCCGTGTGAGTGCCGTCACGGAGCGCGCGTGGACGAAGCATGCCGGTCTCGTTGGCTTGGCGAGGGATGCTCCGCCCGGCTCAGCTGGATGGCTCGGCGCACTTGTGGTCTGGCGCGGGCCGTGCCGCCGCGTGCCTTAGGGCAGGGCGGGAGTGGTCAGACCCGCGCGCCTGCGTCGGCGCGCCGTCACCGGCACGTCGAACGTTCGAACGCTCTTGTCGTGGCCTAGGCAGGCCGGACCATATTCTTTGCTAATTCCGGCCGAGATCCGGCAATCCTTCTCCGATGAGTTCACCGCCCTTGTCCCCGGAGGAGCACACGCTGCAGGTGCAGTCGCTGTATGTGCGGCATCAACCGGCGATCCTTGCCTACGTCCTTTCGATGGAGCCGGTGTTTTCTGATGCGCAGGACATCGTGCAAGAGGTGTTCCTGACGCTCACCCGCAAGGCCCAGTCGTGGACTCCGGGCACCGACTTCATGGCGTGGGCGTGCACCGTCGCGCGCTATCACACCCTTCACTTTCAGCGGACGCGGTCGCGCCGCGTGGCCCGGCTGGATGACGACGTGGTCGAGATGCTTTATCCCGCGAACCGCCTGGAGGAGGCGACCTTCCAGCGCCGCTTGGCGGCGCTGCAGGCGTGCATGGCGAAACTGGCCCCGCGCGGCCACCAACTCGTGATGCTGCGGTATCACCATGGGCAAATGCCCGAGGAGATCGCGGAAACGGTCGGCTGGAGCGTCAACGCCGTGCGCGTCGCGCTCTCGCGCGCCCGCCAGACGCTGCGGCAATGCCTGGAACGGCGGTTGGCGCTGCCCGAGGTCACATGAACCCCGACCGCTTCAATCACCTTGTCGAGGCCTGGGGGGAAAACCGTCTCACCGCGGCGGAGGCGACCGAGCTCAGCGCGCTCCTGCGTTCGGACGAGGCGGCGCGTCACGCCTTCCGCGCTGAAGCGGAGCTGCACGGCTTGCTGCACGGTGCGGCCAACGCCTTGGCCGTGTTGCAGGCGAGCGAGCTGGCTTTACGTCCCAGGGGTGCTCCCGCCCGATCGGAGAGATTCCTCGCCTGGCTGCGGAGGAACCGGCGGCTCGGGTGGATCGCGGCCGCGTGCGGCGTGGGCGCGGGAATTGCGAGCGCCTCGGTGTGGTCGCTGGCGAAGCCTCCGACTGTTCACGCGCAGGCCCGTTCCGTTCATCTCGCCGATTCGGAGTCCGCGGATCGGATCGGGCGCGTGCGATCCGGTTTCCCAACCGAAGTCGGCATCTGGGCGGGGGATGAATCGGAATTCGTGGTCCGCACCGACCTGCCGGACGCCGCGGGAGCGCCGGTGTTGCGGTTCATCAAGGCGGAGGGTGAGGGGCCGTTCGGATTGCCCGCGATGGCCTGCGATGTGTTTCAGATCATCGACCTGCGTCCCCTCCACGCCCAGCTCAGGCCCGACCAGGAGGCGACCCTGGAGCTTTCCGCCGAGTTCCTTGACGCGAGGGAAGGGGGCCGGCCTTCCATCCGCTTCGGTTGCGCGATCATGCTCTTCGCCGGCGATCCTGCGCAGCTGCACGCCGGTTGGCCGGCCGCCGCGGAGGAGGTGCTCAGCGCCGGTCGCGACCACCTTGCGAGTGCAGATGCCACGTCCGGAAAATGGCACCGGTTGACCGCGCGCTGCCTTTTCACCGCCGCCGCGGACTTCGCCGTCATCCGGCTCAGCGCCGCGCAGCGGGCCGCCGTGCCGAACGAATTCGGCCGCCAATTCGCCCGGTACCCGCGGCTCGTGCTCAAGACCCAGCCGCATCTGACCGTGCGCGTCGCAAAAAATCCCTAGCTTCAACCCTCCCATGCCCAAGTTGCTCCGTCTGCTCCTTCTGTTTCCGCTGGTGCTTCCCCGGGCCGTCGCCGGCCATGATGTCGTCGTGTACGGCGACACGCTCGCCGGCATCAGCGCGGCGATTCAGGCGGCGCGTTTGAAGCAATCCGTGGTGCTGCTTTCGCCTACCGCTCACGTCGGCGGCGTCGCCACCTCCGGCCTCACCGCCACCGACATGAACCGCAGCACGGTGATCGGCGGCATCGCCCGCGAGTTCTACCAGAGGATCTACGAGCATTATCTTTCGCCCGCGGCGTGGCGCGGTCAGAACCGGGACGAGTTCTTCGAGCTCTCCAAGAAACGCACCTACACCGGCAAGAACGACGCGTTACGGATGCAGTGGGTGTATGAATCCCACGTCGCGGAGAAGATCCTCGTCTCGATGCTGCACGAGGCCGGCATCGAGGTCGTGCGCCGGCGGCGGCTCGCGGAGACGGAGTCCGCCGTCGAGCGGTCGGAGGGCCGCATCGTCGCCCTGCGCACGGAGAACGGCGAACGCTATGCCGGGCGCATGTTCATCGATGCCTCCTACGAAGGTGACCTCATGGCGCGGGCCGGCGTCAGCCACGTCGTCGGACGCGAGGGCAACGCGGAGTTCGGCGAGACCTTGAACGGCATTCGCCTTGCCGGCGTGGTCGGGGCGGGGGAGCGCTCGATTGATCCGTGGATCCGTCCCGGCGATCCCGCCTCTGGGTTGCTGCCGTACATCGATCGCGAGCTGTGGGGCCGCGCTGGGGAACAGGATAACCGCACCCAGACTTATTGCTATCGCCTGACGCTCACCAACGACCCGGCGAATCGCCTGCCGATCATGAAGCCGGCCAACTTCAACCCGCTCTGGCACGAGGCGCTGGTGCGCATGCTGCAACTGGCGCCCGAGACGCCGCTGCAAAAGCTCATCTCGCTCACGCCGATGCCCAACCGGAAGACCGACACCAACCAGGTCAACTTCATCGGGGCCAACCGGGACTACCAGACGGCCAGCTACCGCGAGCGCGAGCGGCTGGATCAAATGCACCGCGACTTCGCCGTCGGCATGCTCTGGGTGCTGGCCAACGACGAGCGCGTCCCCGCAGCCATCCGCGAGGAAATGAAGCCGTGGGGCTGGCCCAAGGACGAGTTCACCGACAACGGGAATTTTCCCCACCAACTCTATGTCCGGGAAGCCCGCCGCATGCGCGGTGCCTTCGTCATGAAGGAGGAGAATCTCCGCCGCGCCGGGCGCGTCGATGCCGGCCACTCCGTCGGCATCGGATCCTACGCCCTCGATTCGCACGTTGTGTCGCGCGTTTTGGACGAGCAGGGGCGGGTCCGCAACGAGGGCTCGCTGATGGTCACCCAGTCGATCCGTCCCTATCCGATCAGCTATTACTCGCTGGTGCCGCGGGCGGCCGAGTGCCGCAACCTGCTCGTGCCCGTCTGCCTCTCGGCCACGCACGTCGCCTACACCTCGATCCGCATGGAGCCCGTCTACATGGTGCTCGGTCAGGCCGCCGGTGCCGCCGCCGCGCTCGCCCTCACCGGCGACCGCGCGGTGCAGGAAGTGCCTTACCCGCAGCTCCGCGAGCTCCTGCTGCAGGCCGGGCAAATCCTCGATCCGACCCCCTGAACTCAATCCCTTCCGTGTTCTCTCCCAAGTGTCCCTTCACGCGGCCTGGCTTCCGCCGCCTTATTGCCGTCGGCGTTTGCTGCACCGCTTCCGTCGCGCTCTTCGCCCAAGTCGCCCCGGCTCCCTCCGGGACCGCTGCCGCCACGCCGGCCCCCGGGCCGGTCCTGCTCTCCGCCTTCGAAGTGAGCGCCCAGGGCGACGACGGTTACAAGGCGGCCAACGCGATCTCCGGCACGAGCTTCAACACCGCGCTGCTCGACCTGCCGCGTGCGATCGAGGTCATCACGGCGGAGTTAATCGAGGACATCGGTGCGAAGGAAATCGGCGAGGCGCTTAAGTACAGCGGCAGCCTGGCCGACAACGGCACGGCGACGCCCGACGACGTGACGGGGAACAACTTCTACAACCGCGGATTCCAGTCCTTCACCAGCTACCGCAACGGCTACCGATCTTTCGGCGTGGCCGACACGCTGTTCATCGACCGCGTTGAGATCATCAAGGGACCGTCGTCGACGTTCTCCGGCACCATCGAGCCAGGGGGTACGATCAACATGATCACGCGCCGCCCGGGCGCGAACCCCGCCGGCCACGTGCGGCTGCGCTACGGCGCCCATGATAGCTTCCGTTCCGAGCTGCTGTACTCCACGCCCGTCGACCGGCAACGGAAGCTGCGTGTGCTCCTCGGCGCCGCGTACGAGGACTACGGCAGCCAATACGACTTCGCCGGCCGCGAGCGGAAGGTCTACGGTGGCAACATCCAGTACGCGCCCACCAGCAGGACGCGCCTCGGTTTCGATTTCCAGTGGCAGGCCACCCGCGGCACGCAGGCGATCCCGCCGATCTACTTCACTTCGACCACCGGCTACTACGTGAAGGATGTGCCACGTACCTTCAACCGCGCCGGGCCCGAGTCGACCTCCTCGATCATCCAGTCGCAGGCCGCGCTGGACCTCACGCACCAGCTCACGCCGCGATGGGTGGTCCGCGCGGGCAGCTATTTCCGCGCGCAGCGCCAAGGCCGCAACACCATGGCCGGCTCCCAGGCCCTCGTGGTCAACGCCGTCACGCGCGCCCGCACCGTCGCGCGCATTCCCACGGTGCAGTTCACCGGCAACGACAACTACATCGCGCAGGCCAGCGCTCTCGGCGACCTCGCCTACGCCGGGATCACGCACAAGGTGTTCCTTGGATTCGAGTACGTGGGCGTCGTGGATTCACGCAGCCAGCAGTTCCGCCGGCCCACCAACCCGCCCAACATCAACGTGGATTCCGCCACCCGCGCCGACCATGCGCTGGGTCCGTGGTCCGCCTACACGACGCGTTTCGCCGATACGACCCTCGACTCCGGTCAGCGCGGCTACACGTTCAGCAACCTCGTGCAGGTGCTGCAGGGCCGTCTGCTCCTGATGCAGGGCTACCGCTACGGGCAGTTCTTCCAGAACAGCGAGAACCGGCTCGCCCGCACGACCTCGAGTTCGAGCCAGGGCGCGGATGTCGCCAGCTACGGCGCCTCCTATCGCGTCGCGCCGCGCATGACCTTCTTCGTGAGCCACGCGGAATCCTTCTCGCCGCAGACGGCGACCGACTACGCCGGGCGGCTCTTCGCACCCGTCACCGGCAAGGGTTGGGACCTCGGCCCGAAGTTCGACCTGATCGAGGGCCGGCTCGCCGGGACGATCGTCGCCTTCTCGATCGAGCGCTCGAACGTCCTCCAGCCCGATCCCGATCATCCCGGCTTCAACATCGCCTCGGGCCTCGACCGCTCGCGCGGGATCGAGTTCACGCTCAACGCCCGCCCGCTGCGCGCGTGGCAGGTCGTGCTCAGCTACGCCAATGTCGACGTGAAGATCATCAAGGATCCCACCCGCCCGGCCAACGTCGGTCTCGCGCCGCCCAACGTGGCGCGCCACCAGGCGAACATCTGGAACCGCTACTCGTTCGCGTCCGGCGTGCTCAAGGGCCTCGGCGCCGGGGTCGGCGTGATCTACGTCGGCGAGCGTCGCGGCAACGGCAACCTGCCCAACCTCCCGCAATTCCGTTCCCCGGCCTACACGAAGGCCGACGCGAACCTCAC
>JACCDP011498885.1_pt1 | contig 18576 bp, 33 predicted proteins | sample 7445841 | NCBI WGS metagenome assembly JACCDP01 (sample SAMN15323441, study PRJNA562643) | freshwater metagenome | isolation source: river surface water | place: USA:Blue River Watershed | collected 2017-08-17
ACTCGTGTCTCTACGAAATGCAGTCAAGTACCGCGAAACCTGTTTTGAAAAGGCTCAATACAAGTATAAACAATTAATTGACTGGTACTCTTTGGACATTGCAGCGGCCCGACAACAAAAGGTATTTTTGAATTCATTCAAAACCAAATTAGTTGGTGTAAATGAAATCAAAGAGTACCCGTACACCATTCCTCAAGGAAGCAAGATACGCTTCGGTAGTCGTGATATATGGGATGAATTATCTGAACCTGTTCGAAAAAACATTCAGTTTGATGTGTACGAAAAGACTGAAATAGTTGTGGCTCCTATGACTTTGGCTCTGCAAGAGTACCAGTGTAAAATGTTGGAGACCCGAAATGAACTGTTGACGGAACAAACAAAGTTAGCTCAACTTGAAAAAGAATTTGAGGCGATGAATGAAATAGAAAAAGAAAGGTGCCTACGAGAGTGTATTCAAGCCGAGTTGATACTCAATCAACATATTAAAGTTTTCAACCGCGAATAAAGTAGAAATGGAATACAGTGTTAAAATTGTATCAGACATGGGCAACTTGGTGTTTCAATATGAACAAGAAACACCTATTGTAATTCGAAAGTATGTGTGGTCAAAAATAAATAAAATCTACGAAACTTCATTCGAAAATTATAGATTTTATGTATTAAAGCCCGGTTTGAAAAATGAATGGGTCTACAATTACAAAGGAGATTCTATTAAAATTACTTTTGATTTAGACGCTGACCAGGGTGAAGAAAAGTGTAAAGTAGGATTACCTAAAACAATTATTAAAAAGAATGGAAATGAGTTTTTTGTTTATTAAAAAGAATTACTCGGATGAACCATTATCAAAACTGGTACCGTCCTCTTCCTCTTGAGCACACTCAATTTCGTAATCTTCTTCGAGAACATCCTGGACACTCGCCACGATTTTACCTTCTGACCAATTTTCACCGGCATCCTCCATTACTTCCAAAATCTCTTCAAGAGTCATCATAATGTGATAACTCTTGAAACTAGGAAAAAGTTCACACAACAAGTTATAAAGTTCCATTTTTCGCTCCATTTGTAGTTTTTTGTTTTTGTTCCGTTCCATATAGAACCTATGTACAATTGAAACACTTTTTTTGCGACTCACTGCGTCTCGAACTCTCCGCGTTCCAACTTTCTAAGAGGATGGTTCGCGGTGACCACGGCTTGTTTGTGGAGACTAAGGAGTCGGGTTGCGCACTTTATAAGAGACCAACTTGGTTTTTTAAATATAACAAATGTAGAATAAATACCTTCTTTGAAATTTTCAAATGAACTATTTTGAATAAACATGCTCGTACTATAACGAAACCTATATATTTTAAAATAATATGAATATGCTTTTACAAATATTTCATAATATTCACCTTTGTAATAAAAATGAATTTTATCAGGGTTCCATTCAGTTGGTTTTAGACCACGTCTTTTAATTTCCCTTGTGATGTACGTTTTAATTTTCTCAATCATCCTTGAACTCTCCGCGTTCCAACTTTCTAAGAGGATTATACTTTGAAATATTCTGGTCCAAATCTTGTTGCACCTACATACACCCACTGCCCACCAACATTTTGACAATATTTTTCTAGATATTCTTTTTTAGGCATTTTTGGTCTTTTAATAGTATCAATATTTGTCTTGAAATATTTTGAATTAACTTGTAAAAATGTATTCACACCGTCAATAGATTCAATTCTTTCAGTTTTATAAAAACAATATACATCATCTAATTCAGGGTGAATATAATATTGTGATGGATCAAAATAGGGTCCACAACAACACCACATTATTCACACAGAGAATGAATTTTTTAACCAGTGGTTAGTACTTTGGTTTTGGTAAAATCTTCCATCCATCTTTTTCAAATTTACCGTACACATTTCCATTAGAATCCTTGTATTGGATACCAGGGATGACTTCACGGAATATCACACCCGGAAAAAGTTCTCTGAGTTTGGGAGGAGATTTATCTTCTTCACGTGTAATCATCTTTTTCCAACCATCAACGTGATTATAAGCATAAACATCACCAGTGGATTTATCAACGAATTGTGTATCTTCTTGTTTTAAACTTGCTAAATTCACATCTGGAAACATCTCTATAAATAGGTTTATGTCTGGAAGATGTGGTAACGTCCACGGGTTGCGTTTTTCTGTATTTGGAAACTTGGGTACATCAAGTCGCCATCCCATGCCTCTAGGACGCCCTCCGTATAAATAACGAATACCAGTTTTTGTATCCATGTATTCATCACCAGAACCTCTGGTTCTAGCTGTCAATTTTATATTTTTCACATCCACATCTGGAAATAACTTTTTAAATTCATTAGTGTCGGGTATCTCAAACTTTTTTTGAAATAAATTTAGACGGCGGGGGTCCACCTTTTTACCATCTTTGAGAAGAACTTTACCACATGTTCCACATGATTGGTCGCGATTTCCGTCATCAGAAGCTTCTATGCCACCAGCTGGACCACAAATGGGACACACTTGTTCTTCAAAGATTTTATCATCGTCGTCACTGTCACTTGGAATGCTAAAACACTTCATTTAATGATCTGCGAGACTGTTCTTTAAATGACCGATTTCTTGCGCGCCAAATTATACTATTTCCTTCTTTAACACCGATGTATTTTTGTTTTCTCCAATGGCGTCCTCTGTGTAAATAACGAGTTCCAGTTGTTATATCTGCATACACATCACCAGAACCGTTGGTTGTACCTTTAAATTTTATATTTTTCACATCTACACCTGGAAATAACTTTTTAAATTCATTAGTATCTGGGAGGTCCTTCATTTAAAGAAGAGGTCCACTCTTCTTTAAATGTACCACTGCGTTTCTTTTACGTTTAACTCAAAAACGTATATGTATGACTATGATAACGAACGATATTATCTAGAAAAAGAAAAGTCGGCGTACCGACAAATTTTTGAATGCTTTTGTTGTTGTGATTTTTATTCGGAAGAATTTTATTACGTGAGACTACGAAAGGTTCCAAAAGAATTAAAGGATGAAGCTGCAAAACACAAGCCTAAACCAACAGTTTCATACATCAAAATACACGAACAATTACAAAAACCCAAAACAATACACGAACAATTACAAAAACCCAAAACAATACACGAACAATTACAAGAAGCTGATAACAAAGATAAAAGCCTCTATAAAGAAGCTGTAATGGGGTGGTTTGAAATTGGGACAAAATCCGATCGAATCACCATGGATGAAGTGGATCAGATTTTACCATGTGAAATTAAAAGAAGAAGTCGCGGTTGGCAAATAAATACATTTATAACTTTTTTCCCGCAATTACATCTTTCACCTGGTGAAACGTTTATAGGAATACGTCATAGGAAGTTCCCACCGTTAACTGCGGAAGATGTTGATTTTCGATTTTAGTAAACAACCAATAACGTAAACATATTATAAGTATATAGTTTTTTACCTTCAATGAGATGCAATAACTTTTCAGGTAAAAACTTTACAACTGTTACAATCACCTTTTTGGCCCACGGATTGTCTTCCACGTAATCATCTTTTATTGCTTCTCTGTCGTGAGTGTACTCAAGTAAAAGCGCTCCTTTTGGTTCATCTTCTTCAAGTAAATTTTCCCACATTAATTTTTCAATAACCATATCTTTGAAATCTGGATTACACTTTTCCCATGCTTCTTGATATATTATTTTGGGGTACTCCATTTATAAAAGATTATGTTGTATCTCTTTTAAGCTTGTTCAAAAAAGAATTGTACACTTCTGAAAGAAAAGCAATCGGGACTGCTATAGTTCCATAAGCATGACCAGTAAGCTCAGATCACCGTGTCGTACAACATTTTGCATTACTGCAACCAGCGATGTACAAAGCGATTATCATTTATTAACAATGAAAGGTTATTCTTTAGAACAAAACCAATCAAAAAACGAAAAGGGTTTGTTCCCATTCTTTAGCAAAACTTTATTACACTTTGTACACCATTGAGTACTATTCGCGTATCCAGTTACAGCTACGTTAACAGATGGACCACAATCAGGACACGCTCTAATCCCATAATATAAATCACGGGGTTTTGAAAAATCATCAAGATCCTTCATTCTACTAATACAAGAGGTTCACTTTTTTAAGTGTTTGTAGCAGTCCGATGTACAATAAGGGCAATGTGTCGTAACACACTGTTTATGAACTGCTTTATTACACCACAAGCACACAACTAAAGAATCAGCTAGAATTCCCCTGCACACTTTGCACTTTTCATTTAAGTTGGTGGCAGATTTTACATCATAAAAAGAAGCTAATTTTTCATTTAATTCATCTTGTTCTAACTTGGCATACATAAATAATTGCGATATCGCGCTCATTATTTTACAACTGTCTCAAAACTCTAAGTCGCAATAACTTTCGCTTTCGCTGTCGCTTGCAATTTCTATTTCACTTTCGCTGTCGCTTGCAATTTCTTCACCTTCAAGTGGTAACAAATATGAATCAAGTAAGGTCGGAACACACATATTTTTACATCTTGTATTTTCAAGATACATTAAATTAGGGTTTTTCAAATATGCATATTTGTACCAAGAATTTTCTGATGCTGTTCCATAACCCTCGTAATTCACTTTCCATCTTTGTTTTGGATTTTCCAAAAGTTTTTCACACTCCTTGACAAACGCACGAAGTTTGTCCAATTGTTCAGGGTGTTTGAGAATATCTTGTGTCGTTGTGATCTTCATTTACAATTACAGTTCTCTTTTCTTCTAAGTAATCTTTGAATGAATCGTAGTAGTATCTTTCAAATGAATCATAAAAAGTGACGCCATCGTAACGACACTCAAAGACTTTATTGGTTTCAATATTATATTCAACACAGTTTTCAAAAAAATATTCAGCGTCTATTTCCTCGTCTTCTAGTGTATAATAACACAACCCTTTTCTTCCTCTTTTAAGGTCTGTGAGCCAACCAAATGATGTCACAGTTGTTAAAAAATGAACAAAAAATGGATCCAAATCAAGACCCTCAATATCTTCAGGATTAAGTGGAGGTGGAAGAGCCGCAAGCATTAAAGAAAATACAATCTTTTCTTTTAAATGATTTCTGGTAAATCTTTTCTTTCGGATTCTTGGATCCATCGTGTTCGGTTACCAGATGATGTTGACCTCACGGGTGTGAGTATATCCAAGATACCAAGGGGTCTCGAAAAAGTTTCGTTTCAAATAGGGTGCTTAGACATCTTTTCGTATGAGGTTGATGAGGTTCTTGTAGGTGTCTCATTGATACCAAACAACTTGCCAACTGGCCTCGCGTATTATCATTTGAAGCACGTCTGCTTTTACTTTGATAAAACTATAAAAAAGGTTGAGATGGTCGAAGAAGAACTTGTTGATGTTCAGTACTCTGATGAAGAGGTTGAATTTTTTGACGGCGACGAAATACGAGTCGGGCGCAAAGTCAAAAAGATTCCAAGAAAGACTGGTCGTATTATTGAAAAGATTGTTGGGTACGAAATTGACATCCCAGATGTGAGATACTCTTTTAAACAAAAAACAGTTGACCCAAATTATCGATCCATTCCAGTGTGGAAAAAAGTTGAGTTGTGTCCCGATGATAATTCTTGGATCTCGAGTCGCAAAGTCAAAACACTTGATGGTGAAGATGTCTCATACATTACAGAAAAAAAGAAGTACCTTCTTGAAAACATCCTTACGTTTGGTGAGGGGTACGGTGGACTTCGGTACAGCCCGTAACCAAACTTATATCAATATAAGCGCAACCAACTTCATAAACTTCTTGTCTACGCAATAGAATACGCGTACGAAATTCCTTGGTAAGCAACAAAAGTGTTTCTTCGTCAGTTAACTTTGATTTTGAAGGTGAAGACCCTATTTACACATCAAGATAAATTCCTCTTTATGTCTTTCTATTTAAATAAAATATACCACATCCTATTAATGGTATACTTACAGGAAAAGTTGCTCCTACTACAGTGCTGATACCTATAGTACATGTTGTTAATACTAACGCCTCTTCAAAAGTTCCACCTATACTGTGTCTCATCATGAAGTGTGTAAGGAATACACCTCCAGCAGCTCCTGTTATTCCACCAATTTTACTTGGAATCATTTGTGTTTTATTAGTTATTGTTTGTTGTTTTTATAATACCAATGAAGATATAAATGTTTTTATAGTCTCAATGTACTCAATCTTTTCAACTGAAAAAGGTTTCGAATAATACAAAGATCTTTGTTCAGTGAGTTCTTTTATTCTGGCATCCTTGTTTTTTCTTTTGACGAGTACCCTTAAAGTGTCCCCAGTGTTCCACGTTACTAGGTACATTTCTTGCACTTCAAGCGAAAGATTATCCAGGAGTACTTTGATTCTTTGTTCCAACATACACATAAAGTCGCCGTATTCTCTATGTATAAATGGAAAAAGTTCTACTCGGTACCATTGATGATGAGAATCCACTCGCTCTTTTGCGAGCAAATCCTCTTGTGTGGACAAAGGTGTTTGGTGAAGTTGAAAGGCTCTACAGTTCCCACATTCTAAATACAAAAGCGTATCACATAATGAGTCCATACCACTTTCGTTTTAGTAAAAGCGTGTTTCCCGAATCAACTGGAATCAATATTAATATGATGCCTATTGTTTGGAGACATATACCAGATTTTTTAAGAGGGTACGAATTCTTAATACGTAAATGTATGCAAATGGCTATACCTAATTGGGACAAAGTAATGTATCTGACGATTCAAGAATCCCTTGTTGAACCTGGTCAAACGCAAAGACGCTCTGGACTTCACATTGAGCGTCCCGGTTCAATATCCAGAGGTGGTCACCTCATCACTGAATCAGATGAAAAATACAATGATCTCAGAAGAGGTCTTTGTTGGGGTCTTGGGTACTGGAGAGATGAGATTCCAGTGGATGGCATCTTCATGATGTCGAATGTGGACGACTCGTGTCAAATTTGGCCCAATCAAATCAAGGATCCGCATGAGATTTCAGATGCTCACGGTGGAATAGAGTGTCTTCGAAAACAGCTGGGTGAGCCACGCAAGTTGAAGGCAAACGAACTTGTGTGGTTCACGGATACGACTCCTCACGAGGCGCTTCCCTCGACCGCAAAGGAACCCGTGATGCGTCAATTTTTTCGACTGGTTGTAGGTGACATTTCTGTGTGGTACTCGAAGCACAACACACCGAACCCTCTTGGCGTTCAGCCAAATGCGCCTATTTCAGATGAAGATAAGTTTGTACCCGTGAAAAAAAATTGTGATAATTAAATGCAGTTACCCAGTGAACCTATCAAAAATAATAAAAATTTTATGAATAGATACTACATGTTACAATATATAGAGAGTTTACCAATGTTAATTAGATTAAACGTTAATGATAGTGAATTAGTAAATCAATTAAAATCGTATGCAAAAAAGCAAAATAAAGAATACAAACAACTTGCGTACAATTTGAAAAAGCCAATGACAACTACACGTCTGAAACTATTGTCTAGGATTAAACCTCCTATACCTACACGACGTCGACAATTAGCTCGACTTAAACCTTCTAATATGAAATATGCTGGAGAAATTAGCGAGTATAAGTTAAATAAACTTGGACTCAATATGCGCAGACCAAATTTTAAAAATGTTGGTACCAACCAAAATATTTTGCGTAATAACGCAGCTCGAAAAATTCAAAAGGCCGTGAGACACTCTATTAAACGCCGAAACAATACATTTTTAAGTGGGTTAGGAGGAAAGACTTTTAACGAAGGTGGTCAGGCTAAGTCTTTACCGGAGAACATCCTAAAAAGAATTATAAAACAGGCTCGCTCTTAAATCAAAGTATGTTTCCATTTACTGAATGAAAACTTTTATTTCAGATGAAGATAAGTTTGCTTAGGATACTACATTATTGAACAACCCCAAACTGTTACTATCATTCTTTCAATGTGTCTTTGTTCTGGTGGCATCTTTTGCCATTCACCTGAAATATTTCCGTACTTGTCCCCGTGAATATCACGATATAATATATCGCGAATCAATTCTTGAGTAAATAGTACTCCTTGAAAAGTTTCTACAAGTTTTGGAGGAAGAACTTCTAATGGTTTTGGTTTACTGTGTTTTATGAAACGTCCACCATCTACTAATTTTCTTTTACATTCAGTACACTCTTGATAACGTCTATCATCAGTGGATAAAAGTCCAGCGTGTGGTCCACAGTGAGGACACACGGCAAGTTTATTTGGTTCAGAACCAAAACAACTCATTTAGTTATCAGTGAGTGAAAACTCTTTATTACATCGATTACACTTCCTCCATCTTTTGATTCTTTAAAGAATTACAACTTAATATATCAAATGCGAACAGATGGCATCTACGTTCAATTTGGGTACAGACCATGGAAAAGTTGGTTGGGTCAAACAGATGATTGTTGGTACAATATGTTTAAAGTTGTTGATAGTGACAATTTAGTTCTACTAGGACAGTTTAATATGGAGCCATTTTATGAGGTGAACGGAACCACACATAAACAATGTGACCGAACGTACACATTTTCCAAAGAGAATTTGACTCAATATTATTCTGAATTGGGTACTGGTACACATAAACGCGATGACGATACAATAGTACGGGTCCTAAGATATTCAACTGATTATGAAAACTACGAAAAGAAAAGTGAACTTCCAACACATCCGAAAACAACGTATAGTTATTTAAATTTAGAAACGGACAACTACGATGTTTTAAATATTGTTCAAAAATTAAAAGATTTTAATTGGAGTAGTCTCGATAATAAAATTGTTATACGAGGGATACAACAAGCTAAGATTTATTATCTAGATGAAGTCGACGATGAGTACATAGCAAATTGTATTAATCAACAAGTCAATGACCCATTTGGTTTAGTAAAAAAGGGTAATTCACTGTATATAGTTGGTTCAAGTTGTTGGATAGAGGGTGACGGAGAAAGAAATTCATTCAAGTTTACATTTGTACCCTTTGATTTAAGTGAAAAGAGTACTTGGATAGATGAGTACAGTAAATGGAGAGAAAGATATGAATATCACAAGTGAAACTCGTCATCAGTGTCGAGACACCAATGACGAAACCTCTTTGGGTGCCAAGTCTTTTCCATGAGTTCTTCACGGAGTACTTCACTTCTTTCCTTGCAAAGTAACTGGTAGTCCTCTTCAAAGATGGATGGGTTTCGTGATAAAATGGCCCAATAAATTTTATCTTGATTCTTTTTTAGTAGTTCCATAGCACCTGTGTTATCTGACAACCAATCCCAATCCACCTTGTCTAGATTTTTTTCGAGAATGTGAATAGCACTCTCATTAGCTGATAATGTTCTCCAATTCACTTTGTCCAAATTTTTTTCAAGTATTCGAATGGCACCTGGATTTTGTGATAACTCGTACCAGTCAACTTTATCGAGGTTCTTTTCAAGCAAGTGACACGCATTTGGATTTCGTGATAAGTAATCCCAATCCACTTTATCGAGGTTCTTTTCAAGCAAGTGAATAGCACCCCGGGTTTGCTGAAAGATGCCTCCAGCTCACTTTTTCAAGATTCTTCTCCAAAAGGTGAATGGCACACGGATTACATGACAATGAATCCCAAACAATCTTATCAGGGTTCTTCTCAATTATGTGCATTGCGTTTTCATTGTACATCAAACGATCCCAATAAATTTTATCGAGGTTCTTTTTGATTATGCTAATAGCACCCTTGTTCGAAGATAATTCGAGCCAGTTGATCCATTTAAAATCTTGTTCAAGCAAGTGACACGCGTTTGAATTAGCTGATAACCAGAACCATTCAAGTCTTTCAAGTGGGACCCAATCGAGGAGCTTCATCGGTGTACTTGTTTTTTAAACTAATCCAAGCTCTAAGTCCTTTAACTGCATGGCTTTTGTAAAATCTAAATTTAAAATAGCCATACGCTGCTGCTGTCTTATCTCCAAGACTTTGTTTTTTAAACGATAGTTTCGTACAAATACGTAAATAAGTGATCCAATAAACACAACACCTATTGTTAGGCACACTGGTAAAACAATTGTGAGTAACTTTTCTTGTGAGTCACCATCACTTGGCAAAAGTATTTCTCCGCACTGATACGTATCATTCACCTCCCAACACCCCAGATATGTTGAAAAGTCTCTCCCAACAAGTGTTTTATTAAATGAAACGATGACTTTTCTATCTGGATTATCAAAAACTGACAAACAGTGTCTTTGTGTAGGCATACTTATTTATACAATGACTTTCTCGTTTAGACCAATATTGAGTCGATGGGATTTAAACTTTTCCGGCTCACCACGGCGTATAATTTGTTTTTTTGTTTGTTTGAGGTACTCTGTATAGTGCCGGTCCTCGAGTGTATCTTTTTCAATAAGAGTATCAATGAGGTGATCACCGTCTTCTTTTGACCATCTCTTGTAGCGTTCAACTGGTGGTGTTGGTTCTAGTAACCCAAGTTTTTCCGCATTACCTGTTTGAACTTTGCAATCATACTTTAACATTTTGTCATTTTTGAGTGACAACTCTTCATCGCACTTCTTCAACTTACTTCTGGTAGAGTGTCTGGAAAACTTTTTTTCTTTTGAAACCTTTTTTCTGTACGCATCCGAGTGGTCCCCAACAGTTTTTCCCATTTAAAGAACAAGTGCTTGTACACTTTATATGGTTGACCACTTGTACAGGACATTTTATTTGATTTTGGTTTCGTTTCTTGATGACGACAAGTCGGACACGTACGAGCCTTTTTGAGCCACTCTGTGATACACGCTGAGTGAAACACGTGTTTACAATATAGCTCTTTAGAATCATTACGGATTTCTTCGAGACAGATCGAGCAAGTCATTATACTTACTTTGCTTAAAGTTTTTAAGAGTACTTCTAACATGAAGATTAATTTACATTTTCAACCATGTAAACAATGCGATTGTCAATTTTCTGCCAACTGTAAAGGATCTCCATATCATAAATTTTGTCCAAGTTGTATTGAAGAAACATTTAAACCAGTGGAAAAACCACGTTATAAATTTCATTTATTATATAGAATAGGACACAATATCAAAAAGACATTTTATATGATGTTTGGATGTGTAGGATTTTGTTGTGTAAGTTTGTATTATATATGTTGTCGAGGCGGAAGTGAACAATAAACTTCTTCTTTGAACTCTCCGCGTTCCAGTTTTCTAAGAGGATGATTTGCAGACACAACAGCTCTTTGGTGGAGTCCAAGAAATTTGACTGCACACCGAATTGGTGTCCATTTTCTTCTTATAAATTCAGAGTAGATTTCTGGGGTATAATGTTTTAAAATTATTCGGTCTTCTTTGGATAATATAGGCTTGTATGATAAGATACTTTTTAAACTTGGTATGTCATACGTTATATCAAAATGTATGACATAATAATCCAATAAGCTGTGCGAGTGCGAATACGGTCCATATTTGGTGTTTATATTAGCTCCATTTTTTAAAAGTAAAGAAATAAGTTCGCAGTTGTGTCGTTTAATTGAAAAATATAATCCACGTGTTAAATCTCTTACATTGTATTCAAGTAACAATTTTGCAAACTTTATATTTCCTGATTCACATGCATAACTAATAGGTTCAACTAAAATATTATTATAGAATGATTGATTTGGATCAGCACCATTATCTAAAAGTAATTTCGCGTGTCTAGGATAACAATGGTGTATACTCAATAGAGATTCTCCCTCACTTGAGTAAGCATTTGGGTCACCGCCTTTTTTGAGGTAATTTTCAAGTTTGTAATACTTAATAATTCCCTTCATACTTGAATTCACTGCGGACTATTTTTTTAAGAGGAGTCTTCGTTCAAGTGGACCCTGGTCTTCTATCACTGCTTCAATGCTCCAAATTGTATTCTTCATTTCTTCAAACCAACACAATGATTCTTCACTGTATTCATGAACGCAAATTGACTCGTTAACAAGAATGAATTCATTTGGTCGTAGTTGATTCCAAAATTGAGTAAGATTCATTCTTCGTCCTTGAACTCTCCGCGTTCCAATTTTCTAAGAGGATGGTTTGCGGTGACTACGGCTCTTTGGTGGAGACTGAGTAACTTGACTGCGCATTTGATGAGCAACCATTTGTGTGTGATCAGGAACTTGCGATACTCTTGAAAGTACGTTCCGTATTTGTATGAACACCAATTACGAGTCTTCGTATCAAGACGGAACCCACGTTGTAAAAGTTTTTTGTAGACATCACGTTCTAATTGATATACTTCTAGTATACTACATCTCAATTTTTTGTTGTCCTCTTTTATATCAGCTCCATATTGCAAAAGCAAGTCCAATAATTCAAAATTAACATTCATAAAAACGTTCGAAGTGTACCACAAGGGTACACATTTGGCATTTGCACCGTTCTCGAGTAGCCATCTGGTAGTTTCGATTAACCAGTAATCAACGGCGATTTTTAACAGAGCATCTTTATCACACCCTTCTTCAATGGCTCGTTTTAGTACTTCATTTGGAACATCCTTTCTATCAGATAAATATTTACAAAAAATTGCATTCATCCTCCTAATTTCATTCATCTTCCTTGAACTCTCCGCGTTCCAATTTTCTAAGAGGGTGGTTTGCAGACACAACAGCTCTTTGATGGAGACTAAGTAACTTGGTAGCACATTTTACAAGAGACCAACCGAGTATTCGTTTCTTGTAAAAGAGTTACACTTCGAGCTTCTTCTCTAACAGACTTGCGAAAAGTTTCGAGTGTGTGACCCTCCAGAAATTCCAACTTGAGAAACTTTGCGTGGACACCCGAAGGCACCTCTTCAAAGTCCTTGAGCACGTGACCCTTTTGTTTGTACACGTGACACAAACCGACGACCCAGGGCCACACACTCACAGAGTCTTCCCCAGGGAACACTGTAGACTGAGTTCCCAAGAGCCACCGAAGTTGTTCTTGAACGTCACCAAGTGGCAAGTGTGAACATTTTTCCAGGGTGAACAGGAGTTTCTCACCTAAATCAATGCTTTCGCCTGTGGCGAGTCGCACTTCGAACCCCATTTGAACTAGTAGGATTCTTCTTCTTTATAATAAAGTTCATCAATTCCGTGGGATGTTTGCGAGCTATTTTCAAAAAAATTTTGTAATTCTTCGACGCAGTTGGTTTCTGCGCGTAAATGTTTATAAAGTTGTTTGGGGTATTCTTAAACATTGTCACGTAATTTAAAAGACCTTCCCTATTCATGTTGTTGTAAATCTGTCTGAAGCGAGTAAAATTGTTTTTTTCTTCTTGGGCCCTTGGTGAATTCATTCGACGCCTGCTCGCGTTTCTGGTCGCCTTGTTTGTGGTGGCAGCTCGTGATGCAGTCCTTGGACTTAAAAGAAATAAAACATTTTTTAATTGAACCATTTAAAATAATAAACTATTTTATTCTTTCTGGGTCCAAGGTGCAATCGTACTGAAACCTCACTACTTTTCGGTCCCTGAGGTGCCACGCGAGTATTCGTTCTGGATTGTACGTTTCATATGCACAAGAAAGAAACGCAGCATCCACGTGAAGATATGCCGAACAATAAAACTTCATGGACTCCTTGTCACCGTACGCGCACCGGTCATTGAGTCCCCCGTAATCTTCACCATAAGGCACGTAAATTGTTCCAGGTTCCACGGAGAAAATCGCAGGCAAACTATCAGTCATAAAGTCTGGGCGGAAACTCATTACCACATCGTAGTGCTCCTCGTCACCAATCATTCCAAAGGCGTGGAATCTGTGGTGAAACATCGACATCATGTTTTGAGCATTCGTCTCGGCAGACTTTTTCGGGTACTCTTTTTCCAGGGTGTACTTGGAGATTCGAAACCCCTTGACATTTTTTGCAATTGGCTTGAGCTTTTCTGGTTCTCGAAACTCATTGAGACTCAGGTACACGTGAATGTCGTGGTTGGACTTGAGAATCTTTGGAATCAAGCGGGTCGTTTCACAGGTTAAGCGACCTGAGATTAAAAGGGCGACTTTCATTTCTTAAGGTGACCTCTTTCTTTTTAATGGAGCAGGTGGAGGCGAAGGACCCTTTGGCGGCTCAATGTAAATGGGTTCAACATAATTGAGCATGTTCGAAAGGTTTGAAGACTTGAAGATGTTTCCGTTTCGATTATACTGTGCCGGGGTGCTGTACACAATGTTCCCGTTTAAAACTCGTGCAATCGGAAGACCTTTAATCATGCCCCAAAAAACATTTTTGCGGGCATTCAAATTCATGTGGGCCCAATTCTTCGGACGGTTCCCAGAGTTTCTCCACGTTTGAATAGCCGTGTTCACGAGACCCCTCATGGGTTTTGGCAAACCGTACCCCACGTACCTTTCGTTGTTCGGGAGCAAGGGGTTGTTTTCAAAGTTTTTCGCCTTGCCGAGCCACACAAACTCTGGCTTTACGAGCACCTTCACCATGGATTCGAGGAGGTTCTCGAGACACGGACGCGAACCAGCCTCGGCCTCGAGACGGTCACGGTACCCAGCCTTTTCCCCCGGTGACATCTTCGAGTACTCCTTGGCCACGTATGAAAACTGGTTCAAGAACCTTCGAAGGTACTCTCTCGGCGTGAGCTTCTTCATCTGGTTGAGTTTTCGGCGAACATCACGGAGCCTCACATTTTGGTACATCACTGGGGGTCGAGGCTCATAGTGACACTCTGAAATAAGTTTGACGATGGCATTCTTTGGGAGGTAGCACACGTACTGGACCAAGCGCTCTTCACTGATTTTCCCGTACTGATTCTGGTGAAAACACCTCGAGTCCCATAGGACCAAGGAACCAGCCGGAACCGTGAGGACCCTTTTGAGACCCTCGTGGTCCCTGAGCCACTCATCATCTATTCGGACCCAATCCTTCTTCTTGTCAGAGTTTATTAGGACCCCCTCGTGAAGCAAATGGGACCCCAGATATACTCGAAGGGTGCTCTCAGAGTTTGTTGTGAGCACCACAAACCCCTGAACACAGTGGAGACCTTTTTTGCCTGGAGCCTGGTCAGTATGGGTCCAGTTTGAGTCTCGATGTTTTTCACCCTGTGACATGTAACAGGCTCCATCGAAACTCACCACGAGCTCATCCGTTTCCCAAATTTCACGAAAGGGTCTCTGGACCGAATCGAGACTTCGAATGTACCACGCCATTTTTTGGTGACCCACTTCTGCAAACTTAAAGATTCCATGCGGGTCAATTTTCCGGTGAAGTTCTTGAACCTGTTTATTTTGAGAGTACCATTCGTCAAAATAACCACGAGCAGTTTTTATTTGTTCCTCGGTGAGAACCCATCACGCGCGAGTTGTTCACGGATAGACACTCTGGTGAAACAACCCATGCAGTTTTGAGACACCTTTTTACCTAATCACAAACTTGAGGCCCCCATTTGAAGTCCCCACGAGGTTCAGTTTGTTCGCAGTTCCATGAGGTGTCACGATGGAAAAACTTCTTGGACCAGAACGCTTAATGCTGAGAATGAGACGTTTGTTTTGGGTGGTTTGGATTTGTATAGGCCTTGGAGTAGTTTGTTTGGAATTCGTTTGGGTTTGCACAGGTTTTGGGGAAGTTGGTGGCGGAGGAGGAGCTTGGGTGGTTTGCACAGTGTTTGGAGAATTTATTGGGTTTTTTCCATTATTACTAGGAGCTTTGGTTTGCGGGGGTATTGTTTTTATAATTTCATCTATACGGTTTTGTATACTTTTTTCGATATTTTTGTTTTGCGATGAAAAATGTTCTCTTAGTGTCTCGAGTTCCTTTTTGAGTTTATTATATTTTTGATTTTTCAGATATTCAATAATTTTACTTCTTGGTACCACGCCGACTTGATACCCAGCATTACCAACAGCGTTTAAAAAACCAGACAAATTATTTTTTTTAATTTTTTCTTTAATTTGATTTCTTTTTTCTTGTATTTTTGTGTTTTTAAGTTTTTGAGCAATAAGTCCTCCAAGAGCATTTTTAATTTGAGTTTGATTATTACGTTTTAAATTTTTATTGGTTGATACTTCTTTGTGAAGTGAGTTTAGTGTATTAGCACTGTACCCCAACATTTTTGAGTAATTCAAAATTTTGTCAGATGGAATGTTTTTACCATTTTTAAGATTTTTCAAAAAAAGATTGAGTCGTGAAGTATTAACAAAATTGAGACTCATATTACTCTTCCCCAACACTAAAATCCTGGAACCTCGGGTGACCAAAGTATTCCGCGACGCACTTGAGAGCCACCTCGTTTCTCCTGAAAGCACTCCGTAGACGGTGGCGCCTCCAGTATTTCGCGATGGTGGTCACGGCTTGGTGTTCTTTTGGGACGCACTGAACAACCAAGTATCCGTCACCGTAATGGATAAAGCCCGAAACGTTATAGTTTTTTATAGAATTGTACCCCATTTCAACGCGGTCCTCGGTGTATACTACGGGGTACACAGGTCTCAGACCAAATATGGCAATTGTTCGGACTTCACTGAGGTCAACGTATTTGTAGATTTTGTAGGCCATGAGGGTTAACTGCTTGCAGTTAGAAATGGGAGTGGGAACAACTGCTGAAGCTTTTGGGGGAGGTGGAACAACTGCTGAAGCAGTTGGGACGTATGACCCCCTCACACACCTTTTTTGGTCTCAGGGGGTTTTTAAAAACCGAGTGCTTTAGCACTCGTGACACTCTCGGATACAACTGCTGAAGCAGTTGGGGTTCACCTCACCAAAGTCACATTGTATTTAGAGAGCACATCCCAGACAGCCCAGAATGATTCATAGTTCGTCTTGTCCAGTGACCACTCATTCACTCCGGTTCTCTCAACTATAAAGTACGTCCAGTAGGTTTCAAATTTGAGCACTTGACCCACGGCCATATTCGCCAGAGTCACCTGTTCACGTGACATTGCGGGAGCGCGTTCGAGGGGGGTCATTCGTAGTCAACTGCTTGCAGTTGGAAGCTTTGGGGTCAGTCGCAAGTGAATGGGGGTCAGTCGCAAGTGAATGGGGGTCAGTCGCAAGTGAATGGGGGTCAGTCGCAAGCGACTGGAACCTAGGGACCCCTCAAACATCTTTTTCTTTGTAGACACTAAATGCCCCTCGAGTACCTGAAAGAGTTTCGAAAATTAAATGCGCTCGGAGGAGCCGCCAGAAAAGCCGGACGTCCCCTGAACAACAAGACGAAAGCGCGAGCGTTGACCATGATAAACAAAGCCCGTGCAATGACCGGGAACAAGAAGAGTTCCGCGACCAAGGTGGTCCGTAACGCCCAAAAGCTCGCCGCGGCTCTCATTGTTCAAAGGCGGTACAGGAAGCCCATCACGAACGAAAAGTTCATCAAGCTCCTGAACCGAACCAAGACTCCCCCGTGGATGACGCTGCTCCGTCACGCCAACGCGACCCGCGGCACGTACAACGTGAACCTGGTCCGCAACATCATCTACAACGAGAGGCACCGCGGCAAAAACAACGTGGCCCGAACGATTCAGGGAGCCTTCGCGAGGTACGCCCATACCAAGCACGACGTGGTGTACGATTTCATCATGAAACTCTACGAGGACAAGGAACTCAAGTTTTACGGAGGTCTCCTGAACAGGCTCTTCACGATGACCACGGAGGCGGTGCGGCTCATGAACCAGACGGAGCGAAACAACTTTGCGCTCCGAAAAAACATCGTGACCCGAAAGATTGGGCACTGTCACATGAACCCCACGAACATCCCGCGAAAGTACCTGGGTCGCATGTACGCCCAGCTCGTCTACGTGGCCCGGGCCTTTAAGAGGATGAAGGAGCCCAAAAAGGTCGAGTACCTCGAGCGGCTCAAGAGACACATCACGGTCGGGCCGTGTCTCGAGAACGCGCTGGAGAGTCTCATCGAGGCCCTGGTCGAGCCGGTGTTTGAGTGGCGCGGAAAGATGGTCCAGCCCCTGAACAAGAACAATTCGAGGTACCTCACGCACGTCATAGGACCCGCGCTGAGCTCCTGGGTCTCGTCGAACAAGAATTTGTCCGCAAAGGTGGAGGCGAAAATCAGGCGCAATTACAAGGGCAACCTGAACGCCATGAACACGGTGGAGTCGAACAGTTTCGTAGAGCGCAAAAAGCTCAGTGAACTCAAGAAGCTCTTTTGGAACACGATAAAGAACCGCCCGCTCCACGTGATGACGAACGAGGGCCCTATGTATTCGAGGCCCCGGAATTATAACGCAAACGGAAAGAGGTTCCGGAACTCGAATCAGGCGAAGAGTTTAGAGTATTTTTAGAGATGACGTAATCAATTTATTATTTCGTAATTGAAAAAATAATAAAATGATTTTACACTTTTTACACATCAGTCACTGGAAAACGTGTCTACAGTTGAGCCTCGAGGGACGCTTTGTACTCGGCGAGACTAATTTGAATCAAGTTCCAATCGAATGTATTGTACTTGTTGAGTGCCTGCGTAAACTCCTTGAGTCGATTGTCGAGATTTGCCTCGAGATTATCCATGGTGTACGTAATGGCACCTCCGGGGTGAAGCTGACCCCACAATGGACAGAGTTCATTCTTTGCATAATATTCAGAAAAGTACC
>JACCDP010025726.1_pt1 | contig 18570 bp, 28 predicted proteins | sample 7445841 | NCBI WGS metagenome assembly JACCDP01 (sample SAMN15323441, study PRJNA562643) | freshwater metagenome | isolation source: river surface water | place: USA:Blue River Watershed | collected 2017-08-17
GCAAGACGCTGTACTTCAGCTAGTGCTTCTTGGATTGTCTTTGGCTTATCAGTCATTTTCTTATCCCTTTAAATGGTTTGGTTTGTTTTACAGGTTTTGGTTTATTTACATCAGTTGAAACTGGTTTTGGTTGCTCTGGTTGTTTAGCTGGTTCTTGTGGCTTTGGTTGCTCTGGCTTTGGTTCATCAAATGCACCAGCCTTATAATCTCTGGCTATATTTGCTGCATCAAGAGCAGCAGAAGCAACAGTACCAGCACCGGGAATTGTTGATGCTATTCCTGATAGACCAGCCATTCCTGCACCAACATAATCACCAGATTTTGCTCTATTGTAAGCATCTGCGGCACCATATGCCAAACCTAATCCGGGGATTAGTTTTTTGCCAAGATTACCAGCAGCTTTAGTGGCAACACTACCAGCCATAGACTCTTTAACTATTTTCTTTAGTCTATCTTTCTGTGGCTTATTACCACCTAGCTTGTCACCATCTGGACTAATCTGTTGTAATTCAGGATTGATGACAACATCAGTTAGACCTTTAATAACTTTTTCTTCATCAACAATCTTAGTCTTAATTTCACCAGTTCTACCTAAAACAGATTTAGGTGATTTTGGATCAGCATCGTCAGGACGTGCAATAAACTTGACTTTACGGCGCTCAACAGTGCCTTCTGATTCTTCTTCTATATGTTCTTCAGCAACTTTTCCATGAAGAGTCAAACTAGTTTTCTGTTTGGCAATCTTTCTTGCATTAGAAACAGTTTCGGCAGACTGACTATGATGTTCTGGTGAAATATGTGGAGTTATAGTTCTAACTCCCATAAACTGAGAACCTTTATACTTATCAGTCCCTAATGTACCAACTGATTCTTGAACATTTCTAATAGCATGTTCAAGATTTACCTTTGGTTCATCAGAAGGAGTGAACTTGCCTTCAGCAATATTTCTGATGATATGCTCTAGTGAAAAAGTCTTGTCTGACATCTTTATGCCTTTATGAATGAACGAAGCATCCAGCCGTGTTTTTCATGGGCTGTGATACGATCCTGAATAAAATTACTGATACCGTACTTCTTAGCCTTTTCTGCTAATTCATACGCATTGACTAATGAGGCTAATACTTTTTGGTTATCAGCTTCTAATTTCTTTAACATATCCATAGCTGACGGGATCTTCAATTCATCTTCTATGGTTGCTAATTCTTTATATCTAGTAAAAGAACCGGGAGCAAAAGCATCAAGAGTTCTAATACCTTCAGCGATTCCATCAACAGCACCAAAAGTTTCTTCCCAAAGATCACCAAGAAATTTGTGGTATTCTGAGAAATTTGGACCTGTTACATTCCAATGAAAGTTATGGGCTTTCAAATAAAAAGCAAAGGTATCTGCAAGTGCAACTTTCAAGGCATCTGTCAAATTATCAGTCATTCATTTTACCTTTTGCAGTTTCAATACCAGCTTTTCTTTGCTGAATTAGATGATCATCAGCGGGGGAAATACTACCGGGATTCTTGAGCATTCTGTTAGTTGTCTTATCAATCTGCTTTTGTGCACCGGTTACATAAGAACCAAGAGTCTCTGGTGATAACTCATTAAGAGTCTCTTCCATAGTTGGACGCTTTGGTGGAAGTGGTGTATTACCAGTGAAGATCTTTGAACCAGCACGAATCTTATTTGCATTCAATACTGGATTTTTGCTCATAATGTCAGAAACGGTTGTTCCTTTTGCCTTGGCAATACCAGAAAGGGTTTGTCCTTTCTTTACGGTAGTATCTCCAACGGAACCTTTATACTGACCAGAAATCTTCTTTGGTGCTTCTGCTGAAATAGTTCCCTTTGCTGCCTCTGGTGCCTTCATGCCTTTCATTCTTTCAAATGATTGCTTTGTATTTACACCGGGAGTTTGCTGATGCTGAGAACCATGCTGTTCTTTATATCTTGAAGCAGTTGCCTTACCTAGAGCAGCGCCAGCAGTAGCTAGTGCAACAGCACCACCTAATTTACCAGCAACACTACCTCTTGAGGTGCTCTTAGCAAGTTCAGCAGCCTTTGGAACAACAGCCTTAGTGGTTGGTGCACTTGGAGCAGGAGCCTTACCACCACTTGGTGTTGAAGATGGTGCAGCAGCCTGTGTCTTGATTGATGCTGAAACATTAGTTGGTTTCATTGAACCACCACCAGAACCAAATGATGCTCTTGGTGAAGAAGTTGGTGTCTTAGGTGTTGCCTGTGGACCAGAAACAGAAGTTGGCTTCAATGAAGAACCAGATGAAGGAGCTAATCTAGCTGTTGGACTAGCAGTACCACTTCTCATGCTTCTTAAACCAGTTGGTTTAGCTTGTGATGTAGTACTAATACGTGTTCCCATTGGACCTGAACGATTTAGACCCTGATTACCAATAGTGCTTGCTTGTTGAGTTGTAGCAGTTCTACCAAGTCTAGTAGTAGGTTTTATACCCTGTGCTTGTGGTGCTGCACTTGTTGAAATATCAATACCAGCTTCTTGAATTGTCTCTTCGCAATTCCAACGGCGTAATGCCTTATTAATACGTGAATCTGGATCTCTTGCAGTTTTTGCAGAAGTTAAACGCTTCTTCATACCACCCATTCTTGAGCAGAATGACTTTCTTCTGGATGCACGTTTTCCTTTTGGATTCTTTTCTGTTACAGCAGTTTTTAGCTTAGAGCCGGGATTCTCTCTTTTATAAGCATCAACAGCCTTTTGACTAAGACCATCTGTCTTATCCTGACGATTGACTTTCTGCCAATCTTCATCAAGCTGTTCACGAACTACCTTTTTAATTGTTTTAAGTGTGTCTGAATATCCTGGAGTCATATCTTTATACACCTTTGTCAAATTGGGTGTACCGTCAAAACGGCTATTTGGTTTTCTCATATCATTTGATGTTTTTTCGGCACCAGTATATGATTCTTCAAGACCGGCTTTGTCCAATCTTTCATAATAGTCTGGCTTCTCACCAAGATGGGCAAGAGCTATTCTTCTAGCATCAGAATGATGGGAGGTGTGTTCTTTTTCTACTTGAATGCCTCTATCAAGGGCATTCTTGATGTAGTTTACTGATTTTTTGAATTTCTTGGCAATCTGTGTAACAGACATTACTGACTTGTTTAGTTCTTCATCTTCTTTAACTGGAACACAGTTAGGAACGGTCTTACCGTTCTTTTTCTTCATACCAACAGCTTCATAACCTTTCCAGCAAGCCTTTTTAAGATCTTCGTCTAATTGTGCAGCAAAACCACCAGCAATAAAGGAATTGACTCTATCAAATCCTAATTGTTCTGGTGTGCAGCCTAAGTCATTATCCCATGAGTCGTAACCACGGAAGTAAACTTCTTCTAAAATTCCGGTAGAAATGCCTGAAGCGGCAGATTTTTTATATAGTGATAAACGTGCTTTATCTGTTAACATGGAGTTCCCCTTGGGTTTTCCTTATATTTAGTGAGATTGCCGTGGCCTGATCACATAGTATTATTTATAAAATATGCTATCTTGAAATTTCTTCCCAATCCATAGAAGCATATATATCAGCCGTAGCAAGATCACATGCAGCAGTTAATGTTAGCTCATAAGGAGTGGAAGTTAGACCATTTCTCTCTAGCTGAAACTTAAATAGAGCTTCTTTTAGAATATCAACTGGTGTAGATCCTTGAGCAGAACCATTGGTCCAACCAGAAGCTAAAATTCTACCACCACTAAAGCCGGTTCCTGATATATTATATTCAACAGCCGAATCAGTTCCTGCAGAAACCCAAGATCCACCAGTTGTTGTACCTGACGCTAAAACTTGCCAATTATAATTAGCATTGTTAGTGATACCCAATAGAGAAATAGCTGTAAGAATAACAATAGCATCAAGTCTATCAGGAGAAGCTTTTAGTTTTAATGAAACAACTGGATAATATGTGTTGGCTAATGTCAAATCTCTTGGAGCACCAATAGCAGTTCCAACTGCTTGTTGAATGCCTCTTAATTCGTAACCACCTTCTGAAATTACAGAAGAACATACCTGTTTCAACGTTGTATTACTTGCAGTCACGCCTGTATTTTTAATCTCATATCTCAATGGAAGAGATGCTGTAGTCATATATGTTGATGTAATATAATTAGCATGATTAAACGAATGACAGTGAATGAATTTACCATCAATAACGAAACCGCACCTTACTGTGCCTAACCCAAGCCATTCGATATCAGTAAACATAATTTGCGCTTTAGTTAGATCTAAAGTTATACCAGATGGACTTGAAGAAACGGCACCCAATAGGGTGTCTACATTCCAATTAACCTGTGATACTCTTGTTTCTTGAACTGTACCAGAGGACAATGATCTTTCTACAAAATATGCTGTGTTATCAGAAACCTCAAGATAAATGCCATTATTGTTACCATAATATCCTACACGTTGACGAACATTTGTTTTTGGTTGCATAACAAATGTTTGTAAAATCTGTAAAGATTTACCGGGTTGGTATGAGAATACTTTTGTCGTCTCACGAATAATTTCAGCATTATTAGCAGTTGACAAATTAAGATTAACAAGACCTTCTGTGTTGGAAAAAGCATAAGTTCCACCAGCGGTATTAGAAGTGGACCATAGATTGTTATCACGGTAACGGTGTGAAGAATCAAAAAGGGTTAGTGGACTTGAAACTCTGGCTCTACCAAAAGCATCAACAGCAGTTCCTGCGGGATTTGCTGGACCAACAAGATTACCATATTGATCAGCAAGCATCACAACTTCAAATATTGTCTTACCATCACCTAGATACTGATGTGTGTCTTTACGGAACTGTGCCATTATTTCTTATCCTTCTTAGAATCCTTCATAGGATCAAATGCATTAAACCCAATCTTTTTTGCAATTTTGCTCTGGTTATTTTGCAAATATTTGGAAAGAAACCCATTTTCTTTGTCTCTGGCTAACTGATTAGTAGTGACATATTTTTGCATTTCATCCTCTGTAGCAGCCGGATTTCCTGTGTTAAATCCTAATCCACTAACCGAACCAGATGTAGTTTCTTCACAAAATTCTAAAAAAGATTTCATTTAAAGCTCCTTTTGTCTATTTAGGCAGACAAAAAAATAAGGGGGAGAACCCTTGTCTCCCCCTTTCCTTATATTCAGTATGGCTGGCGGAACCACCACCGTTAATCCAGCATTCCTTTTCTACTCTTCTGTCCAGCGCTATAGTCGAGCGCATCTAACATACTGAAAGGACTAATACTATTTAGTGTGGAAAACCAATTTTTTTAAATTATTTTAAAAAAAATTTTGGTGTCCAGCCATCAAAAGCAAGCCCCTTGTTTAACTTAGAAGCAAGAACTCTGGCATCACTAAAATACCGAAAAGAGTCAATAATATGCTCTGTCTTGGTCTCTTTTACCAGATGAAGACCTGATTCAGCATCCTTTACGACAATATAATTAGCAGCCATTGTTCTCTCCTTCGCCTAGTTGGTCTTCCTGATACTCTCTAACAACCCTACGAATTTCCTCAATAAGGAGCTTCGTACATTGAGAACACTCTGGTTCCCAACCCATCATATTCAGAACCAAACGTTCATTTGGCTCATGAACATAATCTAATACTGCCCTGATCTTGGCAGTGTCTATATTGTTACAAGAACATACGATCATGGATTCCCCATATAATCTAAGAAAAGTTTCAAAAACAGGTAAAAAGCATGAGCAATTACAGCGGCTTTAAAGGCTGCAACGCCTATAGGATTTAGATTCATCACCAAGGCAAATCCGATACTGATTTCAGAATAACTCTGAAAAGTCCAGCCAATAACATCGCTGGTACAAATATCTTTAGCCAATCTGGTATTTCATTCATGTCATTCGCCCTGTGACTGTGATACCGCTCTATGATAATAACGCTCAAATATTTCTAATCTGTCTTTTACAGAATAACAGTCTGGAATAGGATAACCTTTAACCTTCATCCAAACTTCTTCTGCCATCATTAGACGAAATTCAATATCTTTCTTTTCACTTTCAGCTAGTGCCTTTAGAGTGTCACCATGAAGCTCATTTAAAACCTTCAAACTTTGAGATATCAAATTTCGTCTTTGGTCTTGATCGCTCATATTCCTCTTCTCCGAATTTTGAATTATCAAAGATCGCCTTTTCCTTCTTTGGTCCTTCTAGAAGACCTTGTTGTGCATCATCGTCAACATCATAAAGTCTCATCTTTGGACGATCCACACCAACAACAAACCGGCGATTGATACCCGGATCATTATAGCGATTCTTAAGTTGTTTAACCATGATTTGATTCAGGCTAACCAACTCTTCTGTTGATATGAGAGCAAACATAAAATCAGCAGTGGCTGGTAGACCAAAAGATTCTGATGTATCTTCCAAACCCAAGTCGCTATTCGTATATCCGCTTCTAGTTGTCTGTGTGGCAGTGACAATAGGAACATCATACTCTACAGCAAGACCACGTAATTCTTCTGCAATTGCTTTCACAAGAGTATAAGAATTGACATTAGCCCCATACTTCATCCTTGATGACATACAGATATTAAGATAATCTATATAGATGATATCTGGAACGAAGCCTTTCTTAAGCTTCAATTCGTTCAATAGATGACGAAAGTTAGCAGATCCAGCACCAGCAGTTGGATATTCTTTGATAATAATCTTACCGTTTGTTTTCTCTCTTAATGATGTAAGCTTTGAGTCATATGCATTCTTGGTCATCAACTCAAGTTCATCAATAGTAACATTCAGAAGATTAGCATCAATACGTTCTGCAATGCGTTCTTCTGACATTTCCAGAGTGATGTAGAGAACATTCAGACCACGTGTGAGATTGGCTGCTGCACAATGACACATGAATAACGACTTGCCAACGCCGGTTCCTGCAAGAGCGACGTTGAGAGTTTTGTTAGGCAAACCACCATTAGTAATAGTGTTAAAATAGTGGAGATCAAAAGGAACTCGTTTTTCCTTCCGATGATAAAATTCATATCTTGACTCTGCATCACCAAGGAAATCATGTCCAATGTGTGTGTCGAAAGAAACGGCAAGAGCGTCAGTAAGAATAGAAGGAATACTTCCTTTTGATAAAGATCCATTTTTCTCATCCATGATCTTGATTGACTTCATGATAGCCAGATAAAGTGCCTTATCTTGGCAGAACTTTTCTGTCTGATCTAGAAGCCAATCTAGTTTAGTATTATCATCCGGGGTTAATTCCGAAATCAAATCCCGACTAATCTTAAAGGCATCTTCATTCAATCCATCTTTATTTGATAGATCAATTACAAGAGCTTCAGCAGAAGGGAATGTACTATACTTGTCTACATATTCATTTATAAGGTTAAATACTACCTGTTCTGAGTAATCTTGAAAATACTCTGACTTGAGAAAAGGAATTACTTTCTTACCAAACTCATCGTTATGGATGAGGTTGGTAAGTATCACTTTTTCAATGCTCATGCTTATTCCTTAGTCGTCTTCGCCCATAAGTGAAGTGTCGCTATCAAGACTAAACCTATTCTTGATCCATGCGGCAAAATCAGTTTCTTTTAGGATTGTCATCCAAAAGTCTTTATTATCCACGATGTCAGCCGCTCTGTAGTTTTTAGTCCCGACTTCGCCAGTTTCTTTATCCACAACGGCGTACCATCCCACTTTAGGCTTTGCGACATAGCCTCCTTCAAGGGCCAACTCAAGAAGACCACTCCAACGATTAATCCCACTCTCATAGCTAATGGTAATCGGTATCTTAGATTTTTCACGAACGTAACGGGATTTCTCAATATTAATGACAAAATGGTAGCCTTGAATCTCAGTGCCATCTTTATCCTGCTGTCTTCCTACAATCCAAATATTATCAGCGCCATAATATGCGCCTGTTCCACCACCAACAACATCCTTGGGGAACATGCCGATTTCTTTATATGTATGGTTAATCACGACCATAGGAACATCAATAAGACTTAGATGTGGTGTGATCATACGGAATAAAGACTTTAGCTGCTTGGCACGTGACATGTCAGCAACAGCCTTTTCATTCAAGGCGTCTTCAACTTCCTTCTTTGAAGCAAGGTTGCCAATAGAATCAATGATGATCATAACATTATCATCACGCTTGATTTCTTTTAGCTGCTTCATAATGTCGAACTTAAGTTCTTCAACGTCAGTGATTGGCGTATGAATAACTGATTCGAGTGGAATCTTATACTTTTCAAAATAGGACTGTGGTGTACCAAATTCTGAGTCATAGAATAGAATAACACCATCTGGATACTTCTTGAGATAAGCAGAAGCCATCAAAAGAGCAAAACCAGACTTGAAGTGTTTTGATGGACCGGCAACCATCGTCAAACCGGGAGTGATACCACCATCAATAGAACCAGACAATGCAACATTGATCATAGGAACAGATGTTGGAATCATGTCCTTCTTTGCATAAATCTTTGACTCAGTTAAGGTTGATGTAAATTCAATTGTAGAGTTCTTAATCAAACGATCACGTAAAGACATTTTATTCCTTTCATGTTTGAATATATTACCATGTTTTCATGTTTATGTCAAGACTTAATGTAGTCATCCATCTTCTTGATAAACGCATCAATCTGCTTGACACGATCTGTACCAGCCCACTTGATAATATCCTTATCTGGATTCTTTTTTAAGTTTAGAAGAAGAGGCATCATCATCTTACGAAGACCAGCCAACTTTTCTTGTGTTGTACCTAATTCCTGAATTTCTGTAGATTTTAGTTCTTCTTCTGTAGTGAAACCAAAATCAAAATCAATGTCGAAATCTTCAGCCATTGTAATTCCTTTCTAATCGAAAAATGAGTCTAGTGTAACTTTCTGACTAACATTCCAGCCAATAAGATCTGTGATTGACCTTAATGGACCTAAGAATGCATTCTCAAACTGTTTATCCCTATCAATATAATCATACAGTCCTAGTTGTTTAGGTATCTCATCTGGAACTGTAATGACGGGACTGTTGATAGGATTAGGCATTCTGAGGTAGATAAACTTAATCTTATCACCGTCCTGAATTGGAGGAATATCTGTTATTCCTTTATATTGTAAAAGATGGTTAAATAGCAGAGCACCTTTTGTGTGAATAGGTGTTCCAGATTTAAAGATAGTGAAGTTATCTTTATATTCATTCAGACCATTCATTCCTCTTGGGAATGCAATATCTTCAAATGGAAGAGTGTCAAACTCATTCCTATATTTTACAACGAAATCATTAAGATCACGTTCGTCTTTATTCATGATGATGTCAAGTGCCTTTTTAATAGCGTCCCGACATGATCTTGGAGTTGATGAACGGACAGCTTCAATGCCGTTGATCTTTAACTTAGGTTGTTCAAAACGAACACCTTCAATATCCCAAGCATTCAGGATATACATTTTCTTCTTTCGCCAAATACCTTTATTGGCGATGGTTTCACGTTTCATCTTCATCTTCTGCTGATAGGCACTCATTCTATCAGCTAGAATCTGATAACAGTCATCAATGTATGGCTGAATCTTCTGTTCACAGAACTTGTCAATAGCATCAACTATAGATTTATCATCAGATAAACCAGTCCTATCAACAAGATCGGCCATACTAATATAAATCGAATCAGTATCTGCGGCGATAACATAATCAACGTCCTTAGTCTTTAAAATTTTGTTCATATACAAATTAATCTTCTTCTCAATCCAACGAATTGACAACTGACCTGACATTGTAATTGATTCAGCAAGATTAAAGTTAAACCAACGGAAATACTGATTACCCAACGCACCATAAGCTGAGTTTAGCTGGATCTTCTTAGCCATCTGCATATTATGGTAACGTGCAATAAGTTTTTCGTCTTCTGGATTTGGATTCTTCTCATAACGCTGTTTTGCTTCCAGCATCAACTTTTTATATTTTGTACGATCATCATACATACGTTCCATCAAGGCTGGTAGAAAGCCTTGAAAGTCTTTTCTATAATAACAACCATTAGCTGCTATAGCACATTCCGTTTTCCCATCCGGTCCTGCTTTACCATAGGTATCATCTGATCCTAAAATAGCATCAATACTTGGAAATTCATCAAACTGACCGACATATGTTTCCGTACTGATGTTATATTGCATGATTAGGTGTGGATATAGACTGTTCAAGTCAAATGACACAACCCATTTATACATACCGGGGATTGGTTCTTTAACATGACCACCAACTAGTGGTTTATCCATAACATTCTCTTTCATGAACGGAATAACAATCTTCTGTTCAAGCAGATAGTTGTGAATAATAATATCCCATGGTCTGACAGTTGCTAAAGTATCATTGTAGTTAACCTTGGCGTCATAAGCCAAAGCCATAACCTGTTCAATAAACTTTAGTTTGTCTTCTAGTCTTTGAACTAGAATAACGTCATGGATGTTATATTCCATGTAAAGCTGGAAATTCTTCTTATACAGTTCATTTAGTGAACCATACTCAGAGTAATCAAGTTTGTTCTCACCAAGCTCAACATTGGCAATATAATCAAGTTTATATGATTCCTGATTGCCGAATGTAAACTTTCTATATAGTTGATAATAGTCAAGTACGGAAATACCTTGAATATCATAGCTTGTATTAACTCTGCCACGAAATTCTACAGTCTTTTCATATACTCTACCCCATGGAGATAGTCTATTTTGGTATTTGTCACCAAAAAGACGCTTCATTCGATTAATAAGATAAGGAATATCGAAAAACTCGACGTTCCAACCAGTTAGAATGTCAGGAGACCAGTTTTCAGACTCCCAAACCTTCATAAATTTCTCAATCAAGTCAACTTCTGACTTACATTTGAGATAATATGAATTGTCTGACTTGGGTTTGAAGTCTTTTACACCAAAAGACGCTGTTTTTCCACGTAAATGGATCGTAATTGCTGTAATTGGCTGGTCGGCAGTATTGATATTAGGAAAACCAACGATATCTTCACCACCGACTTCGATATCCAGCGTTACTACATTGACAATTTTGGGATCATAGTCAATGTCACCCTTATAATTATCAAAAATATAATTATAAGCGAAGTGAGTTAGACCATAAATGTTGAAATTCTTTACTTCCTTGTAGTCATCAATGAACGTTTTGGCTTCTTTTATGCCATCAAAGTCCATTTTTGAGACATTTGTGCCCTGTAGGGTCTTGAAAGTGCCATTTTTGTCTGGAAGGAACAAATATGGCTGGTAAAATACTGATTTTTTTACACGAACGCCCTTGTCAAAGCCACGAACGTAGATTTTATTCCCATACTGAAAGACGTTCGTGTAAAATGTTGACAAAATGACCTTCTCCGACTAATTTAGACATAATTCTACCATAATTGATCAGGAAAGTCAAGTATCTTTTTTCGTATTTTCGACAACTTCCATCTGTTTCATCTTCTCTTGTCCTCTTGACCAAGAAGAAACACCAAGAATAGCACCCATAGAAAGATGGTATAACCCACCTTGTTCTAAGGTAAGAGGTTTCCATTCGCCAAAATTGCTTCCACCACCACTATGAATAGCATACCAAACATAAAAGATTGGTCCTATGACAAAATCAAACAAACAGATGATGACATAGGACCAAGCTATAGAAGCTCTCCAATAACGAGTAAACCAAGGTTCTTTGTTATATGCTTCTTGTAAGTCTACCATTATACCCTTGCTGCTTGAAAATGCATACCGTCACCACGGGTCCATTCACCACCCCATGTCCAGCCTTCTTCACGGAAAGCCTTAACGATTAGTGAATCCTTGGTGAAAGAATACTTGTTATATCCTGGCTTCTTACCAAGAGCATTATAAGGGGCTGCGATATCAATAGCAACACCAAATGCATGGGTAGACAATGATGCACCACCACGCATGTTACGAATGTTCCATGAGCCAGAGAAAATGTGTAGCTGTTGAGCTTTGATCTTATCATAATCTCTACCGTTCTCGTCCCACACATATGTAAGAACACGAACAAGGGAATCTGAACAAGACTTATTCATCCAGCACTTGGTGATCTTAATATCATCCATCCACATGGTGTATGGTAGATTGACCTGAATCATATTCTTCTTAAATGTTCCACCGTAGTCAGGTGTGCCGAACTTCTTACGCAACTCTGATTGTAGTGGCCAAACATTCTTCTTTAAACGTCCAACAGGAACAACCGAAGAGTCCTTTACAGTATTAGTAACGTCAACGAACTTTGTTTCGTCAGCCTCTTTTACAGCAACCTTTGTAGTATAAACCTTACCATCATAAATGAATACGTCTTTGCCAGCCTTTCTTGCTGCTGCAAATGCTTCTTTAAATGTAGCCATAATAATCTCCTATTTCCACTGGTGTTTTCTGTATTTCTTCCAGTTCTTAATATCAACATCAGATCTCATCAGATCGTCCCAACATGTTGGTGTTCTATTTCTTGCGGAACGATTTTTGATTTTATAAGTCTTCATATCTTCGTCGTGATAATATTTATCAATCTCACGAAGTTCTTGTAATGTTTTTGGGTAGCGGAATATTGATCCACCACCACGAAAACAACGAGTGTTTGGTACAGGCAGTCTTCTATAATGCTTGCCGCCTACAGCATGATATGGATTATATCTTCTGATACGAATAATACCAAGTTCGTCTTCCCAACGAAACAAAGTAGTCATATTGTCCTCCTAGTGTTTGAGTATTACACTAGAAGAACTCCGCTTTATAAAACATGAGGGTCTCCGAAATAAAAAGGGAGGACCGAAATCCTCCCTATATTTATAGATATCTTACTTGATATCTACTTTCTTTGGCTTCTTTTCATCAGGTATAACATGCTCAAGAAAGATCTTAAGCATACCATTCACAAGTTCAGCATTTCTAACTTCCACAGAGTCAGCCAAAGTAAACTTACGGGTGAAGTAGCGATCAGCAATACCCTTCCATAGATATTGGACAGGATTGACAGTCTCTTCTGCCATATCATCAACAGAAAGACCACCCTTTACAACTAGGGTATTATTGGCTAGTTCAATGTCAAGATTATGCTTCCCGAATCCAGCCACAGCCAATTCAATAGTATAACTATTATCACCAGTCTTCACAATGTTATATGGAGGATAGCCGGGAATATTCTTAGCCATTAGATCGTTGGCATTGGCTAGTGACTTTAGAACTTTGTCTGCACCAACGAAATACTTATCAAGGTCTGCTGCCTTGAATGAAAAAATATCATTCATGTGTTTCTCCTATTAAGCGAGATAAAAAAGCTGATAACCCATTAAGGCGCTATCAGCTTTTATTTAGTAATTTTATTTACATTTTCAAGTGGTGGAGACAACTTTTTTTGCTGTCTCCACCATTTTTTATTACTCTGTTAGTAGAGAAACGCCATCACGACCAAGAAGGGCATGAACACGTCCTAGAATTTGGAGAACAACACCAAACACACCAAGCGCCATCCAGCCAAAGAACACGAAGCCCCAATGTAATGGTGCAACGAATAGTTCTTCCATGAACCAGAAAGTATGACCCCATTCGTTGAGACCAACGTTTGGAATGATCATAAATGGTCCAATAGCGACAATCAAGAATGCAAGGCTGTAACCATGTGAGAAGTATGGAATACGGGTTCTTGCATAGAAGAAAGCGCCAACTGCAATTACGCTATAGATTGGATATGACATGTAGAATTCAATGATATGACTTGGAGTAAAGTCAGTATCACGAATAACAGTCATATGCCATGTACCATCCTGTTCTGTGAAGAAGGATGCGCCCCAATAAATGGCAGCAGCATACACAACAAGCCACTGAACAAGAACTACTAGACGGCGCATTTCCTCACGGGGAGATACGCTGTCAATGACACGATCTCTCGTCTTCCAAAGATAACCAGCAAGAGCAAGTCCTGAAACTAGCTCAAGAGGAATCTCTGTCCAAAGAATAGACATCCAATATGTCTGAAACTCTGGAGCAAATGAATCAAGACCGGCCCTCCAGCCGAATACTTGTTCATAGATTCTGACGATTAGATAGAATGTGTTTAGAAGGGCAAGCCCAATCCACATTCCACGGAGATCAACGACATCTGACTTTGCTGACACTGCAGCGGTTGTAGTTACTGTACTCATATATCATTCTCCATAGAGAAAAAAATCAAGTGGTCAGTTTCGCCTTTGGTGACGGTGAACCGCCACTCTTGAATATATTTATAGCACGTATCTACCGACAAGTCAAGAGCTTTTTTAGATTAATGTAACTTTTTACCGACTAATTCTTTAACAACACAATAAAGACTGTTCTCTTCAATATTATAAAGAATTACTGGTGTAAGTTCAGCGGCTATGTATTCGTTAGCCACATCCAGCATCTTTCTAAAAGAACTGTCGAACTCCCCTTCTTCTTCCATTTCTTTTACGCTTTCCTCTATTACATCAAGAGGAACAACAACGTAGGCAGTTAAATTATCTTTATCCATTTGCTTCCTTTGGAATACATTTTATTTTAATAAAATATTTGTTATCCTTACTGAGCACTGTCGCCGCAGCTTTAGTCGTACCGTCTACCAGACACATCATAGGTGTGTTCTGTGCTTCACCAACAATAACGTCAGTAACATCCTTATTGTCTTTATTACAATCATTCACCGGCATCGTTGATGCACAAATCAAAATTATAGGTAGATACTGGATCATTTGCCTTGTAGCTTTCTAACGTGCTCTTGTATTGCTGGTTGGATGTTATCTTTTACAAACTTAAAATATAAAGTAGCAACACCATTTGCTGAAGTTGCTGCATACCAAGCTGGAACAATCGCATGAATAATGCTTGTTACGCCTAGCCAAATTAAAATAAAACCATTACCACCAGCATGAAGAAGATGCTGGAAGTAGGTTGTCTGACCATACATAAGATGCTGTTTTGATTTTTTTATCAATCTACTCTCCACCAAAATATTATAGAATATCTGTGTTTGTGATGCACAGGATTCACGCCATGGTATATTTCTCTACCATTAAAAAATGTTAATCTTCCGGGTACAGGCTTAACAATAATGTCGTCAGTATAAAATTCACCACCAACAAAATCATCATTAAGATATAAGAGGCTGTTATGATTTGCATCACCAGCCCTTTCATCATCATGAATATGTCTAACAGATAGGCTTCCTATTGGCCAAATCTGTAACTGTGTCCAACAATGATAAAGTTTTACTCTTACCCTGTCCTCAACAAACTCTTTGACCGTATCAGTAATAGGTTCATTAATATCTATGAGTCTAGTAGAAAAACTCATAGGATCTTGTCCCTGACTACAACGTTCCTTGTATATAGTGTCTATGAAATAGATATATTCATCACATACTGTTTTACTGATAACCTTGTCAAAAATGATCATATTGTCTTCTTCTTTTTATTCTTAAACAGATACCACTGTAAAAGGAAGAATCCAATGACTCTGTTGATATAGTCTGATACATATAAATCCCGTTTATTGCGACTTTTACGTAATTGGATGTTGTCCTCTTGCATGGCTTCTATTAGATAAGCGGCCTTTCTTGGAACAGAATGACAATGAACACCGTTATGTTTTTCAATCCAATCCGCCAACTCATGTAGTTCTTCTATTAGATCGTTGTAATCAGTCATAACTAAAAGTTCCCGGCACTAACCACCATGAGAAAGCAGCCCAATAAGGCTTATCTAATAGAGGATTAATTTCAAAACAACCAATCACCATATCAAATGATTGCTGTTCAAGATAATATTCAACGATCATATCAAGTTCTTTTCAAATTGATTCGTGGCGGCTTCCCAAGAAAAATGCTTTGCTCTTGCTATAGCATCTTCTCTATTAAGTAGAGATGCAGATTTAATAGCATGTTCAAGACTCTTATTAGTAAGAACTCCTGACTTACCATCTTCAATGATATAATCATTCACCTCATTATGAAATGCCGCCACAGGCAATCCACATGCCATACCTTCAAGAACAACTAATCCAAAAGTATCAGTCATAGAAGGCCAAGCAAATACATCTTGTACTTGTAATAGCTTTGCAATTTCTTCTGGTGATTTGCGACCCAAGAAATACGCATCAGGATACTTTGCTTTATATTCTTCAAGTTGAGGACCATCACCGATAAGAAACTTAACGATGTTTGGATTCTGGATTTGTAGAAATGCCTCTATGTTCTTTTCTGCTGAAATACGACCAACATAGATTGCACGAATAGGATGACCTGAACTGTGCCAGCTTGGATCTGGCTTAAACAATTCTGTATCAACACCACGTGACCAAATCTTTAGGTTCTTGATACCCATTGCATCACAGTAATCAACCATGGCGGGGGTAGGTACCATAACACAATGGCTGTTTCTATGAAACCAATGAAAATACCGACTAGTAATTCTTGGTGGTATATAAGCGTGTTCATAAAGATAATCTGGATACTTAGTATGGAACGATGTGGTATAGCGTCGTTTATACTTCTTGCAATAATATCTAGCGGCAAGACCTATGCTTCCTTCTGTTGATATGTGAATGTGATCTGCATTCTTAACGTAATCTTCAGCAATACCCATAGGCAAAAGTGGCATGTAAATACCAGTTGATGGCTGTAATGGAACAGTCACCTTAAACATACCGGGATGAACTACTTTAATTTCATAACCACGTTTCTCAAGATGCTTTATGGTTGTTTTTAGAGTGGTGACAACACCATTGATCTGCGGGTCCCACGCATCGGTAAAGATTGTAATATTTGTCATCTTTGTATAATCTCAAACTTTCCATTATAGTGTTCAACAATAGCGGTGCAGGATTCTACCCAATCACCACAGTTTATATACTCAATATCATCAATAGTAGATATATTAACGTGATGTATATGACCACATATAACCCCATCAACACATTTCCTTTTAGCAGCATCAGCGACAACCTTTTCGTAGTCACCAATAAAGTTAACTGCTTCTTTAACATTTGATTTTGCCCAAGCAGATAAGGAAAACCCGTTTATATTTAATATATTATATAAATTTTGTAGATATCTATTCAAACTAATCATTCTATCATATAACCATCCACCAATTAATGAAAGCCACTTAGCGTTAGTTGTAATGAGATCGAACTGATCTCCATGAATAATAAGATATCTTTTACCATTCTCAGCATGGTGTATTACTTCATTCACTAGTTTGATATTACCCATTTCTGTACCAGCATATTCACGAAGAAACTCATCATGATTTCCTGTTACGAAAACTACTTCAACAGATTTTTTTGATTGTTTTAAAAAGAACTGAACAACTTCGTTATGTGCTTGAGGCCAATAAACATTCTTTCGCATCATCCATCCATCAATGATGTCGCCAACGAGATAATATCTATCAGCCTCTGTTTCTTTAAGAAATTCTAATAGTTTTTCTGCATTAGAGTGTTTTGTACCAAGATGAACATCAGATATAAAAATTGCTCTGTATTTTTTCTTCTTACTCAAAACCTCTCCTTTGGTTAGAAGGCACTGTTATTTATAGAACATCCATAGTAAAGATTGCTCTGATATAATGCTGTGGATCAAATGGGATTCTGTTTCTAGCGAATACAACGAATCCTAGATCATCACCTTCCATTACATCCTTCATTGACTTACCAGTTGTGTAAACATCATCAACGACTAAACGCAAAGGATGATCTGGTGTAATATACTTTTCTAATGCTTTTTGTAATTTAACACCACCACGGGGAATTCCATAGACAGAACCAAATCTAGTTCTCTCAGAAATCATTTGGGCTAAACAATCCCAATCTTCATCTGTTAGAGCATCACACTCAATCTTCCAGTTTAATTCATTACCAGCGTGTGATGTAAACTTTCCTAATTGAAATAGATTCATATGTTTATCCTTTTATTTTTCATACGATATAGACCATAAACAAAGCGACGAAAAGAGCAATCGCAATAAGGACAGGAACAAACCCAAAGGCATATACCAGTCCTCCGATGATTGCAATCCATAATGCTATACCAAACAATTCAGCTTTCATCTACTCTCTCACCTACTTCATTGACGTGGAAACCGGCACGGACTTCTATTTCATCCTGTGTTTGTTTATAGAACTTGAACACATGATTACAATACCATCTGTCCCAGTCTCCACCGTCGAACTTTTGTTCTTTCAAATAATCATCAAACAGTTTGTTATACTCTGCTTGAGTTATTGATTTCATTTTAGGATTTCTCTAATCCTTGTATATTTTACATTTGCTGGTTTAATTGTTCCAAAGTCAATAATCGCCTCAGGTGCAAATGTGCTTGGATCTTCTGTAAATCCAACAACAAATCCTTCAACCAAAATAAAATCACCAACTTCAAGTTTATCGGGATCAATTTGTAACTGTGCCATTATAGTTCCGCCTTCATCATCGTATCAGAACCAAAACGCATACGCTTCAATAGCATACTTGTTTCTGGTAGAATACGGTTCATAAAGTATTCTGCGGTATTGTGTCTGTCCTTATCGTCAGTAGCAAGGCAGATACGAACATGAGCAA
>JACCDP011161204.1_pt1 | contig 18562 bp, 16 predicted proteins | sample 7445841 | NCBI WGS metagenome assembly JACCDP01 (sample SAMN15323441, study PRJNA562643) | freshwater metagenome | isolation source: river surface water | place: USA:Blue River Watershed | collected 2017-08-17
ATGAAAACTAAAGGACACAAAGCCTTTGCTTCACTCCGTGCTGGTGTAGTTGCAACAGTTGCTGCGGCACTTGTTATCACTCCACTTGCAGTTGCTAACTCTGCCGAAGTTCCAACATTCGGTAAGAAGTGCACAACGGAAGGTGTAAGCACAGGAACAAGCTCAAAGTCTCTGATTTGTGCTGAAGGCTCAAATGGAAAGTTAACTTGGCAGCGTGTGCGTCTTGCTGCTACTAATGCTAATCCCGTTGCAGCTTCAACTCCTCCAAAAGGATCAATTGAATTCTGGCACTACCGTCCAGAGGATAAGGCACACTTCGAGTTAATTATTTCAAACTACGAAGCTCGCTACCCTGGTACAAAGATCACTCAGGTAATCAAGACAACTACAGATTACAACGCAACTGCACGCGTACAGATCTTGGCTAATCCTCGTGCTGCACTGTTTGCCACAGCTCGCGGATCAATTTTCAATGATTTCGTAAACAGTGGATTAACTCTTGACATCACTAATCAGCGCTTCGTTAAGCAAAACCTTGTAGCTAAGGGCCTTGCCGCAGGAACTGTTGATGGCAAAGTTCTTGGAGTTCCTTACCACTACCTATTTAACAACCCTGTCTATAACACTGAAATCTGGGCCAAAGAGAAGTGGGCTTTCCCAAAGAACCTTACTCAATGGACCGCTTGGTGTAAGGATGCAAAGGCTAAGGGATACGTTCCTCTTGCATGGCCTGGAGCAACTCGCGGACAAGCAGCACAGATTTCAAACTCAGCTTTGATGAACTCTGCAGCAAACTACACAGAGCTTTCAAAGAATCTTGCAGATCTTAACTCTGGAAAGATTGACCTAACCTCATCATGGTTCAAGGGTGTTGCTGATATTTATGTCAAGCTACGTCAAGCTGGTTGCTTCCCAGACAACCCAACTGGAGTTACAGAAGCCTCAGCTCTTAACTTGTTCGCTACAGGAAAGTCACCAATTCTTCCAACAGGTACTTTCTCAATGGGAGCTGTTAAGGCTCTTAATCCAGCACTTGCTGGAAAGATGAACTTGATGAGCATGGTTCTAACAGATGGCAAGGTTGTTGCTGAAGGAATTATGAATAACACATTCAACCTAAGCGTTAATGCTAAGTCATCGTCTACTAACCAGAAGATTGCGCTTTCATTCTTGTCATATTTAGCGACAGGACCAGTAGCAGCAATTTACGGAAATGCAACAACTCAGCACGTTAACGTTCTCGATGTTACATACACCAACATCGACCTACTCAACACTTCTGCTTTCCAAGCGAAGAACACAATGCTCGCACCACGATTCTTGATCTTGAATACAGCGGTATCAGATCTAACTCAGGATGCGCTCATTCAAATCGTTGGCGGTAAGAACACCGATGAAGTGCTGACTGATTTCTCACGCCAGATTAAGCAAAAACTGGCTGGGTAATTAAGAAGTTAACCCTTAAAAGAACCGCTCCCACCATAGGTGGGAGCGGTTCTCTGGGTGCCCCAAAAAAGAGGAAAAAGGATTCCATTACCTACTACTTCATGGGGCTTCCAGCATTAGCTTTATTCTTAGCCTTCTATTTGTACCCAGCATTACAGAATTTACAATTTGCTACACGTAGATGGGACGGCATTACAGAGCCCGAATTCGTAGGCTTTAGAAACTTCACAAATCTTCTAACTAATGATGATCTTTTCTATAAAACTCTCGGGAACAACTTAGAGTTCACTTTCCTTGTAGTTATTTTCCAGACGATCTTGGCTCTATTGTTCGCGATCTATCTTGTGAACAACACTAAAGTTAACATCGCCTTAAGAACTCTTTTCTTTTTTCCTACAATCTTGAGCTCTGTATCTGTCGGAATGATTTGGCTATTCCTTTATGATCCTAATTTTGGTGCCATCAATCTGTTTTTTAACAAGATTGGTCTGAGTTTCTTATCATTAAATTGGCTGGGAGATGAGAGCAGCGCTCTATACGCAATTGCTTTCACTCAAGTGTGGTTCCACACGGGGCAGATGATGGTGGTTTACATCGCTGGATTACAGCAAATTCCAAAAGAGCTTTATGAAGCTGCTGAAGTTGATGGCGCTTCGCGCTGGAAGCAGTTCAGAAATGTAACCTGGCCTATGGCAATGCCAACAACCTTGGTTGTCATGGCATACACAACTATTCAGTCTTTCCGAGCATTTGACTTAATTATGGTCATGACAAATTCGACAGCTGGGCCTGACAACTCAACCAATATCTTTAGCACCTTAATTTATTTAACACTATTTAATGAATTAAGACTTGGATACGCAGCAGCACAAACGATTTTTATGGTTATCGTCATGATTTTGATTACTTGGCTTCAGCGCCAAGCTTTCGGCAAGAGGTATGAAAAGTGAGAAAGGCTCAAAATGTATAAGATTTCTAGAGTTATAGCCTTAATCACCTTTGCTGCAATGATTCTTTTGCCTTCACTTATTGTGGTCATGGGTTCATTTAAGACAGATGCCGAGGTATATAACAAGCCACTTTCTCTCCCGGATACTTGGAGTTTTGATAATTACCGCCGCCTGCTATCTGACAGTGACCTTGACACGAGTTTCAGAAATAGCGTGATTGTGACCTTGGCATCTGTCGCATTAACTTTGATGCTCGCAAGTCTTGCATCGTTTGCCATTGCACGAATGATCACAGTCTCTGGCAAGGTTTTGGCAGGACTTTTTGCACTTGGTCTTGCAATTCCTGCTCAAATAAACTTGGTTCCGATTTACTACATTTTCCGAGATTTAGGATTAACAAACTCATATATTGGCTTGATCTTGATCAACGTAACAACAACATTACCGATCTCAATTTTCATTTTGAGTGCATTTTTCAAGCAAGTCTCGAAAGAAATGTATGAAGCTTCTGAGGTAGATGGTGCATCACCATTACGTATTTATCGTTCCATCGCCCTTCCATTGTCACGACCTGCAATGGGCGCAACTGCCATCTTCTTGTTCGTAATTAACTGGAATGATCTTTTGTGGCCACTGCTACTAATTCAAGAATCTGAAAAGAAAACACTTCCACTGGCCATGTTGGCATATCGAGGAGAGTACTTTGTAAGTTTCTCAATGCTCTTTACTGCCGTCATGGTTGCATCACTTCCTATGGTTATCATGTACTTATTTATGCAACGTTCATTTATCGCTGGTCTCACAGCGGGTGCGGTAAAGGGGTAACAGTGAGTGCAGTAACTTCATTAGCCCCACAAAGGGCGGCTCGTATTGCGACTCAGCTGATGGAGTTAATAGAGCTTCAGAAACTTGCACCAGGGGATAAGTTGCCACCAGAACGCCAACTCGCAGATTTACTTGAAGTAAGTCGTCCAAGTTTGCGCGAGGCACTTCATATTTTGCAGGCTCAAGGTTTGGTGCAAATCAAGCATGGACAAGGAACATTTGTTCAGGAACCTATAGTTGCTCAAGAGCTTCGTGCCTCAGTTATGGCGAAGACCCACGGACTCAATGAACTCTTTGATGCACGCGAAGTCCTCGAAGTTCCGGCATCTCGATGGGCTGCTGAGAAAGCAACCAAGGAAGATATTCGTTTATTGCGTGCAACACTGAACCAAATAGATACGGTCACAGGAATAGAACCGATCGATTTTGACCAATTACAAGCTTTGGACGCAAAGTTTCATTTAACAATCGTTGGGATTGCTGGAAATCGATTTATTAATCAGACTCTCAATGTTCTACAAGATGTAATGAAGATGTCAATGGAGACAACCCTGCGTCTTCCAGGAAGATCTGAGATTTCAAAGAGTGAGCACAATGAAATCTTGGCCGCTATTGAAAGTGGTAATGGAGATTTAGCTTCAAAACTCACACTTCAACACATTACTGGTGCTCGTGAGACGGCACTAGCAACTACAAAGAAAAAGGGATGAATTGACCAACGTTGAAGCAGTATGCATTGGTGTTATCACCATTGACACAATCGCTTTGGTAGATAAGTATCCAGGTGAAGATGAGCGTGTACTTGCACAGGAGATTTCTCGTGCGGGTGGCGGACCTGCCGCAGTAGCCGCGGTCACATTAAGTCGTTTAGGAGTTAAAAGTGCGATTGTTGGAACAATCGGTGATGATGCCGATGGCAAAGAGGTACTTCGCATTTTTGCTCAAGAGGGTGTAGATACATCTGGTATTTCAATTGGTTCTACGGCAACAGCCGGAAGCGTGATCGTTGCATCAAAAGAACATAGCGCTAGAGCAATCAGTACGCGTCAACCTGTTCTCCAGGCTCCAATTAACGAGGCTGCCAAGATGTTAATTGCATCTGCACATTGGCTTCATGTCGATCATGTTGGGATCAAGCGGTTAGATGAAGCTGGCTTCTCTCGCGGCAAAGGTCCGCAGATCTCCTTTGATGCAGGTTATGGCGTTGAAAGCTTTGATCCGATTCTTGTTGATCTCTTTGTTCCAACGGATCGACAGATGGCGCTTCGGTACCCAGGTGTAGATCTTTCAGTTGCTATAGAAAATGATTCATTGAAAGCAGGAAATACAGTTGTAGCTACTCAGGGATCAGCTGGTAGCGCTGGTTTTTCACCTGAAACAGGCCTAGTAACTGCACCAGGATTTAAGGTAGATGTTATAAGCACTTTAGGTGCCGGAGATGTCTTTCATGGAGCGTTAGTTGCTCAAATCATTCAAGGACGCCCTTTGCATGAAGCGATGCGCAGAGCAAACGCTGTTGCGGCACTTTCATGCCGTGGCTTAGATGGACAATCTAAAATTCCAACAACAACTGAACTCAATGCATACCTGGAGGCACACTGATGAGAAAACCACTAATTAAGTTGGCACGTCCATCAGGGGCCCTAGCTATGGTTGCAGTAGATCAACGCGAGGCTTTGCGTGGAATGTTTGCTCCCCATCAAAGCACCCCAGTGCCTGATTCTCAGTTAACTCAGTTCAAGGTTGATGTTGCCCGCGAGCTATCACCTTATGCATCAGCGCTATTGGTAGATCAAGAATTTGGCATTGATGCGATTATTGATCAAAAGGCGCTTAACAGTGGATGCGGATTAATTGCTGCAGCTGATTTGTTGGTTGGACCTGCAGGTGGTGCAGCAACAGATACTGCAGTTGATCCAGATGTTAATCCCATTCGGATGCGTGATATCGGAAGCGTTGGATTAAAGTTTCTTGTCTTGTGGCGCAACGATGAATCACCAGATGTTCGCGCCAAGTTAGTCGAAGATTTTAATAAGCTCTGTGAAATTTCAGGATTGCCATCAATTATCGAAATTATTGTAAAGCCACCCACAGATTCATCTCGAAGCTTTAACCGTGAAGAAGAGTTGATCATTGCAGCAAGAGAAGCAGCTGAATGGAAGCCAGATCTTTATAAGGCAGAGGTTCCATTCCATGGTGAAGGTGATTTAAACCTTGTAACCAAGAATGCAGAGAGAATTTCAGAGGCGATTGGTTCTCCATGGGTTGTTCTTTCAAACGGAGTGAAGCAACCATTCTTTAACAATGCGGTTAAGGCGTGCGCGATGGGTGGCGCAAGTGGTTTCCTTGCTGGACGTGCAGTTTGGGCGGACATCGTGAGCTCACCAGATATTCCAAAGGCGCTACGTGAAATCTCTATTCCACGCTTGGAACAACTTGCAGAGATCGTTGATACTCATGCAAAGCCTTGGAGTAGTTGGACCTAGTTTTAAATTGCCACAAAGTTCTTTTCAGGCTCAAGCATTACTGAAATAGCATTTAATGCTAACCCTTGTCCCCATAGTTGCATGCGATCACTTCGAATTACACTGTAACCAAAAGGTATAAGCTGCAAAACAGTTCCTGCACTTGTACGAGTTAGAATTCCAGAACTATCAACATAAGTTAAGGCTGCTGCAATAGCTGCTGTTCCTGCGTCATGTAGTTCTTTCTTTAAGTCAGGGAAGTGTCGAATTGCACGGATCATCGCTGCGCCTAAGCCAGCAGTTGCCGATGTCTCAAGAACGCCCTTGTTCTCTAGCTGATGATCAACAAGTACATCCCAAATTCCGTATTCAGGAAGGAGCGGAATAAGAGCTAACAGCTGTTCCTTCAGTGCATTTTTTACGACACCATGCGATTTAGGATTAATCCCTATGACTTCACATGCATCTAGAAACTCGACTGCAGATAAGGACATCCATGCATTGCCACGACCCCAATAATTCCACAAGGTTTCACCTCTGTGCGAGCCATGAGCAAATAGTTTGGATGTGGGATTTTGTAATAGCTCGATATGTGAAACTAATTGATCACCAATAAATTCAACATAAGAAAGGTTTTTTGTTCCTACGCCATGATTGATTAGGAATGTTCCCATCATGTAACAAGTGTCTGCCCATACCCCGCCAGGCCAGTGTTCGACAGCTCCATTTGCAGCTCTGGTTGCTGAAGATGGATTCATGACCCACTTTTCCAGTGAGATATTTGTGTTGGAGGCATCCATTAAGCCACGAGCATGAACTCTTGATGCTGCGGCACCCGGTGCAACATTATTGATGTGTCCTGATGTGATGGCACCTCGGTTTGAGTACCAGTTAATCAATTGAGCAGGAATCTCTTGTTTTATAGTCTCGTGATATCGGACTTCAGATAGAAGGTAAACACCCTCGCCCCATGACCATTGAGGGAGTCCAGCGTCCCAGGTCGCAGAGATGATGCTCTGCGCAGTCTTTTGCAAAAAATCTGTAGTTAATGCAGAAGGTGCAAGTGGTGTTAAAGCAGGGGCTTCAAGAAAACTAGATGTTGTATCCTCGCCAGCCATTTTAAACCTGAGACTTCGGCTCTAAACGCTTACCTTTGATCACATCGATTTTGAGCTTCTCTTTGCCAAAAGTGGCATTAAGAATCTCATCATCGGCCGTCAATGTCACTGCTGGATTTTCTAGACGAGGTGGTACTTCTGGTAGGCCGCCAATGAGTTGTTCGCTCTTACCATCAACCTGGAATGGTCCATTCCAGGATAAATCGAATCTACTCTTATGCTTCCAAGAGATGGTCAGATTCTTTTCATTAAATGTTGGCTCAGCGAGCTTACGGACAAATGACTTAAAATCTTTGTACTCTTTCTTGTCACCTAAAATAGTTACATACAAAGCACCGCATCCATTGGGGATGAACTCCTGATGAGCCGTGTCCCCATTAGTCAGTGGAGTAAAACCACCTTGAGTAGCAACAGCGATATATCCGTCTCCGACGCGTCCGGCAATCCATGAACCCTTATGCACAAACTCGTTCATCCAAGGTGTTGGGAACCAAAGATGCGTGAAATCTGGCAGCAATTCATCGTTCAACGCATAAATTGCAAGTGCCACATTTTTAAACTGACGCACTCTTGGCAAAACTAAATGCCCTGCCCATGCATTAGGACGGACCGATGTTGCATGGCTAAAGGCCGCTGGGTAGCTAGCAAAAACTTGAACCTCTGTTGAAAGTGTTGCTCCCCAGACATGTTCTTGTAGTCCTGGAAGTCCGGCTCGGTAATCTTGAACTGACGAGAGCATTCCATCTGCAGTACGCCATACATGAAGATCAGAAGCATAAGGACGTTCCAGTAAGTCACTCGTAAAACGATACTTGCCACGATAAACCTGACGACCGTGCCAGGTCTTTGTGAGTGAGTGTGCCACCTTAACTATCAATGGGGGCAGCACGTATTTCTTTGAAGTAATCAAAGTTGTAACAGGCAGAACAGCTAAATTCAATGCACCCATGCCCCATAAAGCCCACATAATTGGTGCGGTTTCTTCAAACCTAGATGAACGGAGCGTTGTTGTGTAGCTTCGACCATGGGCTGCACCATGGACACCACGCCATGAATTACTTGCCAGAGAGAACATCAATTTATCAAGTAGCGCTTCAGAATACTGGCGAATTTCTTTGTCAGGTGAGTACTCAATTAGAGAAACAAGCGCCAAGGTATCAATAGCAAGGTATGCATTTGAATCGTATTCGCTAAACCCGCCTTCAAGTTTAATTTTGAGCCATTCCAGCGCCATTTCGCGACCGTGCTCAGAATGCTCGCTACCTTTTTGCTTAGCGTTTGAGAAGTTTTCCTGCTCAAAGAATGCGCCAATTAAATGCTCTGCAGTGTGCCAAACGAATTGATGGTTTTCGGTGAAATAACACATGGCATCTAGACCAGGTTGATCAATCCAATACTTAAAGGCAAGAAGTACATTCTTTACCTCCTCACGCAGCCCCTTTTCCCAATTTTTCTCGGGAAAGCGATTAAGGATATGAACCAATCCAACAACTTCAAAGTCAGCGCAATCAGCTTTCGATGTAATCATAGAAAGGGCAGGTTTAAGATCTTCATAGGTAACAACGTACTTTGAATCCTTATCCTGACGAGCTAGAGCACGAGCGGATGATGCATAACTATCAGCTACGTGATTAATCACCTCTTGACGCCAAATTGCTGGCGAACTCTTTGGGACGTTGGTGCGCACACGCTCAGGAACATAAGCGGTTCTAAAAGTTCGAAATACAGGAGTTTTTGGTGAATCAACACGTACCTCAAGGAATATTTCGCCGGTATCCAACATGGTGGCAGTCACATCACCATCGACTGAGCCAGCTTTCTTATTCTCAGCCTTTTTCGCTGCGCTCCTGATATCAGCGACTGAGACCTTTGCCTTACCTTTCACAAGAGTAAACGCAACACCATTACCTAATGTATTACGCTCCTTTACTCGGAGTTTTAGGCCTGTCGAGCCTGAAAATTCAACTGTGTCCGTGGTTCTTGCCCAACGCTCAAGAGCGATACTTTCTAATTCACGTTCTGCAATCTCTGAGAGGTATTCATCTGCATTAGTTGATGGGATCACAATTCGAACAGGTAAACCCTCTATCTTTACACGGATTGCGTGGCGAACCTCGCGTAACGAAATCTGCCATTGGGAAATAATCAAAGTACTGATTCCTGATGGCAGCAAGGTTGAAATGGAATTAGAAAGAGGTTGCATATATCCAAAAGTCTCAGTGCTCAGAACTAATTCACCATTGAGCCAGACCTGTACTGGGCCTTGGCTCTGCACCACAATATTTCGCCATTCAGGTTGATCAACCTCTATTTGAGTAGCCATTAAAGAGTGACGGTATTCAGGCGTATATGAAAAATGACTCCAGTCTGCATATCCGTCGTAACCTGTATGAATGCGAGTCCATGTATCCGAATCAATTTTGGCCGTGCCAGGCGCTTTCCATTCAACCGCTCCACCTTCTACTACAGCCGGCATCGACTGATTGCTCGTAAATGGTCGATTTTTAAAAATCTTGGCCTTTAATGGAGCAATATCTGGACCATTGGTCAACACCCAACGTCCATCTTTCTCAAAGGGATCCCCTGTGTCTTTCAGAAGTTTCCCTAAATCATCCGCAGGAGTAATCCAAGCTTTAGTCACCAGCCAATCTCGGATGAACCCATTGTTATCAAGTAGATGAATTGTTCGATCGAAGTTATCTGTAAAGCGTGGAATTTTTTTGACCTCTTCCTGTTTTTAAGTAACGAGCAAGACTGTTGAACTACTTGATTCCAGTCTGAGCGATTCCTTGGACAATTTGACGTTGCATGAAAACAAACATGAATAAAACAGGGATAATTGACATGACGGACATAGCTAAAACAATGTTATAAGGAACAACTAATTGTCCATTTAGTAGAGCCAAGGCGACAGGCAAGGTATATAGCTCTTCTTTTTGTGCAATTAACAAAGGCCATAGGAAGTCATTCCAACGCCACAGAATAGAGAAGATCGCTACGACCGCCAGCGCAGGACGACATAGTGGTAAAACGATTCGTGCAAAGATTCTGAACTCGCCAGCACCATCAATCCGCGCCGCTTCAATCAGCTCATCAGGAATAGTCAGCATGTACTGGCGAATGATAAACACACCGGTAGGCGTCGCAGCGGCAGGGATAATCATTCCCCAATATGTATTCACCAAGCCTAACGACGACACAACCAAATAAATCGGAATCAAGATTACCTGAAGGGGAATCATGATCATGGCCAGTGTCATAACAAATAGACCATCTCGCCCTCTGAAGTTGTACTTGGCGAATGCATAAGCAGCCATTGAGTTAATTAATAGTGTCAACATTGTCGCAATAGAGGTAACAATCACACTGTTCATGAAATATCGCATGTAGTTGTACATCTGGAAAGCTTCAGTGTAATTCTCGAAAGCCCAACGAGATGGCAATATCTTTGGCGGCCTAGCTCCTAAATCCGTCGCATCTTTGAAGGAGGAAAGTACGAACCAAAATACTGGCGCTAAGATAATGAAAGTCATTACCAAAAGGAATGTTGTTCTAAGGATCGCACCTAAAGTTGGTGCTTTTTTGCCACTTATAGAGCTCCAAGTATTTGCGGCGGCACGTTCTTGCAACTTACTCATATCGCATCACGCTTCTTTCCTACCAAGAAATTGAGGGATGTGAATGCAAATATGATCATAAAGAGAATCACGCCGGCAGCACTTCCGAGTCCATATTGAATTGGTGTTTGGAATGCACGGTCGTAGATGTATTGGACTATGAGAGTTGTAGCGCCTAGTGGTCCGCCACCTGTTAGCGTGTAAATGAAATCGAATGATTGGAAACCGTGAATGGTAGCCAAAATCAAAATAACCAGCGTTGTAGGCTTCAACAGTGGCAAGATAATTCGTCGGATGATCTGAATGCGAGTAGCACCATCCATAGCAGCAGCTTCTAACAGGCTTCTATCGATTCCCTGAAGTCCAGCTAACAAAATAATTGAGTAAAAGCCTAAGTGAACCCAAACACCAACAAAAATTACGGCGATCATGCCGAGTTTTGGCTCAACAAGCCAACCCGGGCTTCCACCACCTACTGCCTGAAGCAATGCATTGAGAGGACCCACTTTGCGATCTAAAACATCATTCCAGATGAGACCGACAACGATCGGAGACAACATAACGGGCAAGAAAAGAACTGCCCGAAAGAACCCTTTTGCAAATCTCTGCTCATTAACGATTAAAGCCAATGCAAGGGACAATATGGTTGAAATAATTACATAAAAGACGACATAGATGGCAGTATTTCTTGCTACCTCAGCAACTGTTGGATCCCCAAAAATTGATCGATAATTCCCTGTTCCAACAGGGGTAAATGTGCGCCCATCAATGCTGTCATAAAAAGAAATCTGGAAACCTCTAATTGCAGGCCAAATAATGAATGTGAGGAAGATGAACATATTTGGTGCAACAAAGAGGTACGGCATTAACCGCCGGCGCCAGCTAATAACTGAGCGCCGGCGGTTAACCGTATTGCTTGAACTAGTCACAAGAAGTATTTATACCTTATTACTTCTTGAGTGTTGCTAATTGAGCATCAATATATTCAGTTTGCAACTGAACAGCTTGCTTAGCTGTGATCTTTCCTGCAATAACTTCTGTCATCAAGTCACGTAACTTGTTGTAGATGTTTCCTGTCAGCGTTGGCACAGATTGGATTCCATAAGCCGCAGCTGGAGTCTTTCCTGCATCTGCTTGGAATACATTCATATCCGCACCACGTGTTGCGTACTTCACGCCTTGTGAAACTAGGTCTACACGAGTTGGCAACCAGAAAGCAGCCTTGTCCATCTCTTCCATCTGCTCGGTGTCAGCCAAGTAGCGCAAGAAGAATGCTGCTAAGTCAGGAGTCTTGCTTGCATTGAATGCAACCAAGAATTTACCGCCAGGCCATCCTCCGCCATTTAGCTCCTTAGGGTTTGGAACTGCAGCGAAATCAAACTTCGCATCTTTCGAAAGCGAAGCGACTTGCCAGTTACCTGAGAAGAAGATTGGGGTCTGCTGTGCCAAGAAAATAGCTGTTGGTGATGAGTACTTTGTTCCTGTACCAATCCAGAGATCACGAGGAGCTTGATCAGCCTTGTATAGGTCGGTAATGATCTTGATTGCCTTTTCCGCACGGAACTTTGAAGTTGGAAGAACGTTTCTTTGGTTCTTATCAACCATGTAGGCACCGAAGTGACTCATCGCTGTAGAAACGCGGTGTCCTGACTTATCAATCGCAAATGCATATTCGGATCCAGTTGCCTTTTGGACCTTCTTACCGGCAGCAACCAAATCAGTCCAGTTCCAAGATGTAGGAACGGCGACTCCTGCCTTCTTAAACATGTCAACGTTGATGAATGGACCGTTGACAGTAAGGTCGTAAGGAACACCAATTAATTTTTTAGTGGTTGGGTGTGTAACCTGAAGAGTTGATCCCTTAAGGAATTCAGCTGCATATTTGCGTCCATGATACTTTTCTAGATCCAAAGAATCTTTGATATAAAGACCTGGGTTGTTAAGGCGTGCTACGTCAGGGGCATTTCCTGCGGCAAGACGTGCCTGTAGTTGTGTATCCAAACTTGTGTATGGAATTACATCTAGCTTCACCTTTGCACCAGTTAACTTTTCAAAGCGAGCTATTTGTGCCTTTGTTGTATCTAGTTCTTGTTGGCTGTCGTTGTAGAAGTAGTAAGTAATTTCCTTATCCTTCCATGCGGCAAGCTGAGCTGCCGTTGGTTGGACACCAGCCGCCTGTGCTGTTGGAAGACCTGTTGCAACAAGGCCTGCCGACAGTACAAGAGATGCTGCAATTGCGATCTTCGAACGAAGTTTCTTAATCTTCATTGATCTTTGTTACCTCTCTTATTGGGTTGTGTTAATTTCACATCAACACAAGTGGCTTAATTCAAGGGGAATATGCCGATTATGGCAATACCCAAAGCGGCTGTAAGCCAATAAAAACGTGTCTATAAATAACATTTATTTATAATTGAGATTGCCATACACTTTGCCCATGGATATCCGCACACAAATCACTCCAGAAGATGTTCAGAGCAAAAGCTCTGACAGCTTACGAGAGAAATTAGTCATTTCAAATCTCTTTCAGAAAAATGTAGTTACTTATGTGCTTTCTCATCATGATCGTATTTTGATTGGTGGCTCTTCGCTGCAAGGTGGAAAAGTGAAATTAGAAGCCCCAAGTGGATTAAGTGCGGAGTATTTGTTAGAAAGACGTGAATTAGGTCTGGTGTGCTTATCAGGAAGTGCTGAAGTTCTTGCAGATGGCGCAAAGTATTTGATAGTTGCTGAAGACATTCTCTATCTTGGACGTGGAACTAGAAACATTGAAATTTTCGGTACCGCTGAAATTTACTTTACTTCCAGTATGTGTCATGCAGACCACCCAACTACCTTGATTAAAAAAGAAAACTCTGATGCGGTAGTTATTGGAGATAAGAAGTTTGCTAGTGAACGTACATTAAGAAAATACATCCATGATCAGGGCGTTGCATCATCTTCGATGGCCATGGGAATCACGACAATCCACGAGGGAAGTGTTTGGAACACGATGCCGTGTCACGTACATGAGCGCAGAACAGAGGCTTATTTGTACTTTGATCTAGATGCTAATGAAAAAGTAATTCATCTATTTGGAAGACCGGATCAATCACGCAATTTTGTCTTGAGCAATAAAGAAGCGGTTATCAGTCCAGCCTGGTCTATTCATACCGGAGCTGGAACAACAAACTATAAGTTTGTTTGGTCAACAGCGGGCGAAAATATTACTTATTCTGACTTTAATTTAGTTGAAACTAAGAATCTGAAGTAATGACAAACTGGCTTCAGTCTCAATTTTCTTTAGCCGGTAAGAAGGCATTGGTTACTGGCGCGAGTAAAGGAATAGGTGCCAGCATAGCTATCGCAATGGCACAGGCGGGTGCAGATATTGTTTTAGTCGGGCGTTCTCTTGATTCACTATTAAGCACACGTACCGAGATCGAAAATTTAGGAAGAACTACTGAAACGTTGATCGCAGATGTTGAATCTAGGGTTCAAATAATGATGGCTTTCAAAAGTATTGAACAACTCAATGTAGAAATTGTCGTTAACAATGCTGGCTCTATTTCAAGATCTCCAGCAATCGAAACTTCATTAAAGGACTGGGATCGAATTATTGATACCAATCTCAATTCTGTATTTCAAATTTCACAATTATGTGCCAAGTCAATGCTTGCTAAAGGACATGGAAGAATCATCAATATTGCTTCACTTCTTTCTTTCCAAGGAGGAATAAATGTTCCCGCCTACACAGCAAGTAAGCATGCTGTTGCCGGAGTGACAAAGGCGTTAGCAAATGAGTGGGGTGCAAAAGGTGTAACAGTTAACGCCATTGCACCGGGATATATTTCAACCGACAACACTCAAGCACTTCGCAATGATGCCGATAGAAATAATTCGATCTTGGCACGTATTCCAATTGGACGTTGGGGGACACCAAAAGATTTGGCAGCAGTGGCAGTATTTTTAGCTTCACCGGCAGCTGCTTATATCAATGGAGAAATAATCACTGTAGATGGCGGTTGGATGGGTCGATGAATGTTTCGGCCAATTATGACGAAAGCAATGTGGGCAATCACCCTCTTCCAGAGCTCTTGCAATGTGAAGATGGAACAAAAGTAGTAGATAGTTTTGTTTGGATAAGCAAACGCAGGCCCGAGATTCTAGATCAGTTTGCAACTTATGTTTATGGAAGATTTCCAAGCACTGAATCAGAAATCGCATATGAAAAAGTTTCAGTAAACCAAGCAGCTCTGGATGGCAAAGCCATAAGGCACGAGATTGCCATTAACTACTTCAATAATGCGAAAAAAACCACAATTAACTTGGCGCTCTATCTTCCGAAGTCAGCCTTATCACCTGCTCCATTATTTCTAGGGAGCAATTTCAATGGAAATCATGCAGTAGATCAAGACAAAAGCATCTCAGTAAATACTCGGTGGATGAGAAACACTTTGGATGAGAAAAGCGTAGTTAATAACCGTGCTACAGAGTCATCCAGAGGATTTGAAGCTTCACGATGGCCACTGGAACTAATCATTGAAAAAGGTTTTGGAGTTGCAACTTTTTACTATGGTGATGTGGAAGAAGATCATCCTGATGGTTGGAAAAATGGAATCAGAGCAGCGCTATCTCAAGGTGGAGAATCATCGGAATTTGAAGATGATGATTGGGGCGCAATTTCGGCTTGGTCTTGGGGACTTAGCCGAGCTCTCGATTATTTAGTCACAAATCCTGCTGTTGATTCAGAAAGAGTTGCAGTCATTGGGCATTCCCGTCTGGGCAAAGCAGCGCTGTGGGCTGGAGCGCTGGATGAGAGATTTGCTTTAGTTGTTTCAAATAATTCTGGGACAGGTGGAATTTCACTGGCACGCCGTGATTTTGGTGAATCGATACAGTCGATCAATCAAAACTTTCCACATTGGTTTTGCGGTAATTACAAACGGTTTAATGATTCGCCAGAAACTCTTCCTGTAGACTCGCATCAATTAGCCGCACTCATTGCGCCTAGACCACTTTATATAGCAAGTGCGCAGGAGGATGCTTGGGCAGACCCCAAGGGAGAATTCTTGGCTGGAAAGTATGCCGAACCCGCTTATGCACTTTTTGGAAAACCTGGTTTAGGTGTTACTCAATGGCCGCCTGTAAACCACCCTGTAGGTGAGTTTATTGGGTATCACCTGCGTACAGGTAAACATGATGTGACCACCTATGATTGGCATCAGTTTCTTCGATTCGCCTCACTGCACTTTAGGATCACCCAATGATTGAATTGATTAAGAGCTTACGAATTGTTCCAGTTGTTGCAATCGGTGATGCCTCTAAAGCCGCTGACTTAGCCTCAGCTCTAGTTGCTGGTGGTTTACCAATTGCAGAAATAACTTTGCGGACACCTGCCAGTTTAGAGGCATTGAAAATAGCAGCAAGTAATAAAGACTTGCTTGTCGGCGTTGGGTCATTGCGCACCGGTGAAGATTTGAAGAAAGCGGTGGATGTTGGTGCACGTTTTGCGGTCTCTGCAGGATTTTCATCATCTGTTGCAGTTGAGGCCGATAAGCAGGGGATTCCATATTTCCCAGGAGTTTCAACTCCAACTGAAATGTTGCAGGCAATTAACGCCGGAATTTCGATACTTAAATTCTTTCCAGCAGAAACTCTTGGTGGCGTTGCTGCGCTTAAATCCATGACAGCTCCATTCCCTGGAATCAATTTCATGCCAACTGGCGGAATATCGCCATCAAATGCAAAGGAATACCTATCGTTACCTTCAGTAGTTGCAGTTGGTGGTTCCTGGATGGTTGCCCAGAAACTCATTGATGCTGGAGACTTTGAGAGGATTATTTCATTAACCAAAGAAGCTGTTGAGGTGTGTGCGCAATGAAGATAAAGACTCAGACTGAATGCGTATTTGATCAGATCTCTTTAGGTGAAGTCATGTTGCGACTTGATCCGGGACACGGACGTATCAAGACTACGAGAAGCTTTGATGCCTGGGAAGGTGGTGGTGAATATAACGTCGCCCGAGGTCTTCGTCGTTGCTTCGGTCTGCGCACCGCCGTTGTAACTGCATTTGCAGAAAATGAGATTGGAAGATTGGTCGAAGATCTTATTTTGCAAGGCGGAGTGGATACTCAGTTTATTCAGTGGAAAAAATTTGATGGAATTGGACGCACTACCCGTAACGGATTGAACTTTACTGAACGTGGTTTTGGTTTACGTGGTGCTGTCGGAATCTCTGATCGTGGCAACACTGCCGCTTCACAACTTGATGCTAACTCGATTGATTGGGATGCCATATTTTCACAAGGCGTCCGCTGGTTCCATACCGGGGGAATCTTTGCAGGATTATCTGAAACAACACCCTTAGTAATTGAGGCTGCAATGAAAAGTGCCAAGAAATATGGAACCAAGATTTCTTACGACTTGAATTATCGACCAAGTTTGTGGAGTGCAATTGGTGGACAATCAAAATCCCAGGAAGTCAATAAAAAGTTAGCTCCCTACGTAGACGTCATGATTGGTAATGAAGAAGACTTCACCGAGTCTCTAGGATTTAATGTAGAAGGATTATCATCAAACTTTACCGAGATAGACCACAGTGCTTTTGGTTCGATGGTGCAAGAAGTCGTAAAGACATATCCAAATCTAGAAGTTATTGCTACAACCTTAAGGAAAGTGCACACCGCATCCATAAATGACTGGAGCGCAATTGTTTGGTCTAAAGAAACTGGATTACTTAAGTCAAAACTTTATGAAAAAGTGGAAATTCTAGATCGCGTTGGCAGTGGTGACAGTTTTGCTTCTGGTTTGATATTCGGATTATTGGACGGACGCTCATTGCAAGATTCACTTGAATTAGGTGTAGCCCATGGCGCTCTAGCTATGACAACACCTGGTGATACAACGATGGCTTCATTAGCAGAGGTTGAAAAGTTAGCTCGAGGCGGAAGTGCTCGGGTCGAGCGCTAGCCCCAGAGCTCTTTGATCTCAACAACGCGGCCCTCATTAATGCTCTTGTGAGCAGCAAGGCCGGTAACAACACTAGTTACGCCATCCTTCAAGGTTACCTCAGCTGGAGTTGAGTTAAGGATTGCATCACGGAACTTGGTATGTTCGATGTAAGAGGCACCGTAATGGTGGCCCATGTACTTAACATCGTAATTGTGAATAATCTTTTGTTCGCTACCAGGGGTACGTGCTGCACCTGTCTTCCAACCAGACAACTTTCCAATTGAATCGCGGCGAGAAGCACGAAGAACCTGTGAAGGTAGGAAGGATTCAATCTTTCCTTCATCGCCGACAATTGTCAGAATCTCTTTATCAAATGAGCCTTCGCCAAACATGCACAAATCCAACATTCCACGAGCACCATTAGCGTATTCAAGAACAACGAATGCGTTATCCAACATATCTGCTTGCTTGCCATCGTACTTTTCATCTAAATGGTTAACAGCTTGGCCGCCTGATGCAAAAACTCGAACAGGTTGTTCGCCAACAACAATGTCCATCAAGTTGAAGTAGTGACAACACTTTTCAACAAGGGTTCCACCGGTGCGCTCTGCAAAACGATTCCAGTTATCAACCTTTGGGTAAAAAGGCTCGCGGTGTTCGCGGATTGAAACTTGATGAATCTTTCCTGCTTCGCCTTCCTTGGCACGTGCGATTGCTTCAGCAACAGGAGGCATGAATCGGTATTCAAGACCCATCCAAGTCATCGCACCTCGCTTTTCATCCCATGCAAGGATTGATTTCAAATCTTCAACAGTTGTAGCAAGGGGCTTTTCAACAAATACCGCTAGATCACTTTCAAGGACATCCTTTAAAACCGCTGCATGTGTGTCATTAGGGGTTGCGATAACAACCGCATCGACCAACCCAGATTCCAGCAGAGAACGGTGATCGGTAAAAACCTTGGCGCCAGGGGCCATCGCAAGGGCAGCTTCCTGAGATGGCACATGAGGGTCGCTGATCGCTGTGACCGTCGCTCCGCCCATGACCTTGATGTTCTCAATGTGCTCGCGGCCCATGCTGGCCGCGCCGATAATCCCGTACCGAAGCTCTGTTTTCATGGCAACAGGTTAGACCACTTCAAGAAATTTGGGCAGGGGGGTAGACGAAACACGCTCAACTGTCCTAGACTCCCGCAAGAGGTCAGACCA
>JACCDP010666054.1_pt1 | contig 18555 bp, 18 predicted proteins | sample 7445841 | NCBI WGS metagenome assembly JACCDP01 (sample SAMN15323441, study PRJNA562643) | freshwater metagenome | isolation source: river surface water | place: USA:Blue River Watershed | collected 2017-08-17
CGCGGCGCCATCAGTGTGACCGAACGCGCTGCCTACATTGGCCGTATTCGTAACCTGGCCCGCAGCGTGGCCCAAAGCTACTACGACAGCCGCGAGCGACTGGGGTTTCCCATGGCCCCGCGGGAGTGGGTGGCGCAGATGGCCAAGAAGGTGGCCTGAAGCATGACCGCGCAAAACCTACTGGTCGAACTGTTCGTCGAGGAGCTGCCGCCCAAGGCGCTCAGAAAGCTCGGCGATGCTTTTGCTGCGACCCTGGCCGAGCAGCTGCGGGCCCAGGCACTGGTGGCCGCCGATGCGTCCGTGACCGCCTTTGCTTCGCCGCGACGGCTCGCGGCCCATATTGCCGGTGTGCTGGCCCAAGCCCCGGATCGCGCGGCCCAGCAAAAACTCATGCCGGTGAGCGTGGGGCTGGATGCGGCCGGTCAGCCCACCCCCGCCTTGCTCAAGAAGCTGCAAGCCCTCGGTGTCGATGTCAGTCATCCCGCGACTGCGGTGGCTGCGCTCAAGCGCCAAGCCGACGGCAAGGCCGAGGCTCTGTTTTACGACAGCGTGGTGCGCGGCGTGAGCCTGGCTGGCGGCTTGCAAAAGGCGCTCGATGAGACGCTCGCCCGCCTGCCCATTCCCAAAGTGATGAGCTATCAGCTCGAATCGGGTTGCGAACTGCCCGGCTGGACCAGCGTGAATTTCGTGCGACCGGCTCATCGCCTGCTGGCCTTGCATGGCAGCACCGTGGTGCCGGTCCAGGCCTTGGGCCTGAGCGCCGGTGACACGACCCAGGGCCATCGCTTTGAGGCCTCGGTCAATCCGGTGCGGGTACCCCATGCCGACCAGTACGCGCAGGTTCTCAGAAGCGATGGCGCCGTGATTGCCAGCTTCAGCGCGCGTCGCGCCGAGATCGTGCGTCAGCTCCAGGCCGCGGCCGACCGGGTCGGTGGCGGCGTTCGACCGATTGAGGACGAAGCCCTGCTCGATGAGGTGACGGCCCTGGTCGAACGACCGAACGTGCTGGTCTGCGAGTTTGAACAGCAGTTTCTCGATGTGCCGCAGGAATGCCTGATTCTCACGATGAAGGCCAACCAAAAGTACTTCCCCTTGCTCGATGCCGCTGGCAAGCTCACCCACCAGTTCCTGGTGGTGAGCAACATCACCCCGGACGACCCCAGCGCAGTCATTGAAGGCAACGAGCGTGTGGTGCGTCCGCGTCTGGCCGACGCCAAGTTTTTCTACGACCAAGATCGCAAGAAGACGCTGGAGTCCCGCGTCGAGGGCCTGGCCAAGGTGGTCTATCACAACAAGCTGGGCACCCAGGGCGAGCGCATGGCGCGTGTCTGTGCCATGGCCCAGGCAATCGGCCAGCAGCTTGGCCGTGCTGAGTTGGCCAAAAAGGCCGTACTGGCCGCGCGACTGGCCAAGACCGATCTGCTGACCGACATGGTGGGCGAGTTTCCGGAGCTGCAGGGCATCATGGGCGGCTACTACGCCCGCCACGAGGGCCTGCCTGCCGACATTGCCGAGGCGATCGAGGACCACTACAAGCCGCGCTTTGCCGGTGACGAGCTGCCGCGCAATCCGGTGGGCGTGGTGGTGGCGCTGGCCGACAAGTTAGAGACCCTGGTGGGTCTGTTCGGCATTGGCAACCTGCCCAGCGGCGACAAGGACCCGTTTGCCTTGCGCCGCCACGCGCTGGGGGTGGTGCGCATGCTGGTGGACCAGGAGCTGGCCATGGATTTGCCAGCCTTGCTGGGCCTGGCGTGGCCCGCTTTCGGCACCCAGATCACCGACCCGCGTACAGCGCTGATCGAGTTTGTGTACGAACGCCTGGCCGGCAGTCTGCGCGAGCAAGGCTACAGCGCCCAGGAGGTCGAGGCGGTGCTGGCCCTCAAGCCGGGACGGCTGGCCGAGGTGCCGCGTCGGCTGCAGGCCGTGCGCGCTTTTGCGGCCCTGCCTGAAAGCGCCGCGCTGGCCGCGGCCAACAAGCGCATCGGCAATATTCTCAAGAAGGCTGGCGAGGTGGACGCGCATGTGAACCCCGCCTTGCTGCAGGACGAAGCCGAGCGGGCCCTCCACGCTGCGATGCAAAAGCTGCTGCCTCAGTCCACCGCCCAATTCCAGGCCGGCGACTACACCGCCAGCCTGCAAACCCTCGCTGCCCTGCGCGGCCCGGTCGATGCCTTTTTCGATGGGGTCATGGTCAATGCCGAAGCCATGGACCTGCGCCTCAATCGCCAGGGTCTGCTCAAGAGTTTGCAGGTGGCCATGAACCGGGTGGCTGACCTGTCCCGTCTGGCGGCCTGAGCCATGTGCATGCGCCCCAGGCCCCAGCATGCCGGATCGGGCCCCTGCTGCGACCCGCGGGGCCCGGGCGAGCGGGCTGTCCTTTGACCTGATGACCTGACCATGCTCGATCGCAGCACCAAGCTCTTGATTCTGGACCGTGATGGCACGATCAACCACGACCGCGACGACTATGTGAAGTCGCCGCAGGAGTGGGAGCCCCTGCCTGGCGCCCTGGAGGCGATTGCACGGCTCAACCACGCCGGCTGGCATGTGGTGTTGGCCACCAACCAGTCGGGCTTGGGGCGCGGTTTGTTTGACATGGCCGCACTCAATGCGATGCACGAAAAGCTGCACCAGCAGTTGGCCGTCGTGGGCGGTCGCATTGATGCGATTTTTTTCTGCCCGCACAGCCCCGAGGACCACTGCCATTGCCGCAAGCCGCTGCCCGGCCTGTTCGAGCAGATCGGCGAGCGCCTGGGGCTGTCCTTGCAAGGCGTGCCGGCGGTTGGCGATTCGATGCGCGACCTGACGGCGGCCCAGACGGCCGGCTGCCAGCCGCATTGGGTGCTGACTGGTAAATCGGCCGGCCTGACGCTTGAGCAGGCCCGGCAGGCGGCGCCGGCCGGTGCATTCATTCATGCCGACCTCTCTGCCTGCGCCGACGCCCTGATCGGGCGGGCGGCTTGATCGGTATGGCCTGGCTGCGCTCGGTGCTGCACCTGCTGTGGATGGGTGTCACCGTGGTGCCCTGGGCCCTGGTGGTGCTGGTGGCATCGCTGTTTGTCAACAGCGCCACGCTCTACCGGATGTGCGTGGGCTGGCTGCGCTGTGCGGTGGCCGGCGCCCGCGTGCTGCTGGGCATTGAGGTGCGGGTGAGCGGGTGGGAGAACCTGCCGCAGGGGCGGACCAGCCCGGCGGTCTTGCTGGTCAAGCACCAGAGCACCTTCGAGACCTTCCTGATGCCCACCCTGATGCCGCACCCGCTGGCCTATGTGTTCAAGAAGGAATTGCTTTACGTCCCCTTCTTTGGCTGGGCGATGGGCCGGCTGGACATGATCCATATCGATCGCAGCCGGCGTGCGCAGGCCTTTGCCAAAGTGGTGCAGCAGGGCCGGCGCCTGATGGACCAGGGCGTGTGGGTGATCATGTTCCCGGAAGGCACCCGCATCCCGCGCGGCCAGCAGGGCACCTACAAGACTGGCGGCACACGGCTGGCCATTGAATGCGGGGTGCCGGTGATTCCGGTGGCAGTCAGTTCCGCCAAGTGCTGGCCGCGCAAGGCCCTGATCAAGCGGCCGGGCGTGGTTGACGTCTCACTGGGCCCGCCGATCGACAGCGTGGGCCGCAAGCCCGAGGAGCTCATGGCCGAGGTCCAGTCCTGGATCGAGGCCGAGATGCGCCGTCTCGATCCGCAGGCTTATGGGGCGGCGCCTGGCCCGGTTTGATCGGGCCCGCCCTACACTCCCCCCATGCGCAGCTTGCTGCAAATGACCCTCGACCTCTTTGCGGTCGACGCATCTGCGTCGCAGGCCCGGGGCCGGTCCGTGCCGCCGCGCCAGCCGCGCCGACGCAGCAGTCCTGCGCCCCAACCGTCCTATACCCCTGATTTGTGGGCCCAGTCTGCGGCCCAGGACGATGCCTCTGGGGTGCGGCCGCTCTCCCTGGAGGCCGAGCAGACGGACCTGCGCCTTGCCGCTGGCGGCCTGTTTTACCGCCACCCTCAGGCCAATCGCCAGGCCAATCTGGAGGGCATCCCCGTCGCCTATGCCTTTCGGCGTGCGCGTCGACGCACCATCGGTTTTTCGGTCGATGCGCACGGCCTGAGCGTCAGTGCGCCGCGCTGGGTGCCGCAGCGTGAGATCGAACAGGCGCTGCTGGAGAAAGGCCCCTGGATCTTGCGCAAGCTGCAGGAGTCCCAGCAGCGGGCTCAGCAGATCGACGCCAGTCGCATCGTCTGGCGTGAGGGTGCGCGCGTGCCTTATCTGGGTCGAGCGCTGGTGCTTGCGCTCGATCCGTCTCAGCGCGCCGCCGATCCCGCTGCGGCATCGCCGCTCGGCGAGGACGTGCTCTGCCTGGGCTTGCCGCTGGCTGCCAGCGCCGAGCAGATCCGCGATGCGGCGCAGGCCTGGCTGATGCGACGGGCACGGGCCTGGTTCGAGTCGCGGCTTGATCATTTCGCGCCGCAGCTCGGTGTGCGGTGGAGTCGCCTGTCGCTGAGCAGCGCAGCCACACGCTGGGGCAGTGCCGGCGCCGATGGTTCGATCCGCCTGCACTGGCGGCTGATTCACTTCAGCCCGGCCTTGATTGATTACGTGGTGGTGCACGAGCTCAGTCATTTGCGGGTGATGAACCACAGCCCCCAGTTTTGGGAGACGGTTGGCTCGGTGGTGCCCGACTACGCCGACTTGCGTCGTCAGTTGCGCGACCACCCGATCGCGGCGTGGTGACAGGCGCAGTACCGCAGCAAGATAGCCCGTCTGGTCGACGTCTGGCTGGGGGTCAATGAGACCGCCACCTGTCACTGAGCCGGCCGGCGGGGTTGGCCAGGCTGCCCGCTGGCTCAGGCCGTCGCAAAGCGCAACACCCCGCGCTCATCGCGGCGTCGTTGCAAATGCCCGGCATGCCACAGCAGGTTCAGGTGCGCCATGCTCTCACCCAGGGCAAAGGTGGTCTGGTGCACGTCCAGTTTGCGCTTGAACATCACGGGCACCACATCGGCGGCCGACTGTGCTTGCCCGCGGCAGGCTTGCACCACCTCGTCCAGACGGTCTGCGTGATGCTGCCGCAATTGCCCAATCCGTTCATGCAGTCCGATGAAGGGCCGCCCGTGTGAGGGCAGGACCAGGGTTTCGGGCGGTAGTGGCAGGAATTTGTCCAGTGAATCGAGGAACAACTGCAGCGGGTTGCCGTCCGGTTCGGTTTCGTAGACGCTGATGTTGGTCGAGATGCGCGGCAGCACCATGTCGCCGCTGATGAGCACCGGCCGCTCAAGGGCCGGGTCTTCGCAGTACAAGGCCATGTGCTCGGGCGAATGTCCGTAGCCGCTGATGCAGCGCCAGGCCCTGCCGCCAATCGTCAGCACCTGGCCGTCCTGCAGCCGGTGGTAGTGGGTCGGTACCTGCGGTACCAGCGAGGCGTAATGGTTCTTGCGCGCCACCACGGCGGCCAGCACCTGCGGGTCGGTCATGCCATGCCGCTCGAAGAAGTCAGCGGTGGCCTGCCCGCCAAAGGAGTCTGCCTGGTTGACGGCCAGTCGCGCCATCAGGAAGTCGCTCATGCTGATCCACAGCGGAGCCCCAAAGCGTTCCTCGAGCCAGTGCGCCAGGCCCAGGTGGTCCGGATGCATGTGGGTGGCGACCACACGCAGCACCGGCAAACCCTGCATCGAAGTCTCTATCAGCTGCGTCCACTGGCTGCGCGATTGCGCTTGGTCGACGCAGGTGTCCACCACGGTCCAGCCGCTGCGGCCCTCCCAGCTGTCTTGCATCAGCCAGAGGTTGATGTGGTCCAGCGCAAACGGCAGCCCCATGCGCACCCAGCCCACGCCGGGCGCCACAGTCCGGGCGCTGCCGGGGTCTGGCAGGTCCTGGCCCCAAGGGTAGAGCAGGGCGTCTTCAAGAGGGTTCATGGGACGGACGCAGGAACTGCGTTATATTGCGGGGATGTTGACGTTTACGTAAACGTCAGTCCCCATTGTAGGCAGCAAAGACGAGCCCCCTTGTCGCACACGGTCGTGTGAGCGGGTGGCCGCCGATTGTGCCGCTGGCGCCCTCACCCATGGTCACGACTTACACCATCAGCGACCTTGCCAAGGAATTTGACCTGACCACCCGGGCCATGCGCTTTTATGAAGACATGGGCCTGCTGCAGCCGCGACGGGAGGGGCCAGGCGGTCGCAACCGCATCTACAGCGCGCGCGATCGAACCCGGCTCAAGCTCACCTTGCGTGCCAAACGTCTGGGCTTGAGCCTGACCGAGGCCAAGGAAATCATTGACACCTACGAGAGCCCGCGCGATACGGTGCCGCAACTGCGCAAATTCCTGGTCATCCTGGAGGGGCACAAGCGGCAGATCGAGGAGCAAATGGCCGATCTGCAGGCCAATCTCGAGGAGATCAAGGCCCATGAAAAGGAGGCGCGGGCTCTGCTCAATCGCGCCGCCCAACGACAAGTTGACTGAGCCTTCACTGCGTCCTATCCGTTCATGACTCAAACCTCTCCCCCCACTTCCGATCCGACAGGTACGGCTTTGAGCCGCGTGCAGGCCAGTTTTGCCCGGCAAGGCATGATGCAACACCTCGGTGCACGCCTGCTGCGTGTGGAGCCGGGCTTGTGCGAGCTGGTGCTGCCGTATTCGGACAAGGTGACCCAGCAGCAAGGTGGTTTTCACGGTGGGGCCATCGGTGCCCTGGCCGACATTGCCGGCGGTTATGCCGGTCTGACTGTGGCCCCCGAGGGCATGGAGGTCACCACGGTGGAGTACAAGATCAATTTCCTCAACGCCTTTCAGGGCGGAGAGTTGCGGGCCATTGGCCGGGTGGTCAAGGCCGGCCGGCGTGTCATCGTGACCACCGCCGAGGTGCTGCACCTGCACGATGGCCAGCGCAAGGATTGCGCGGTCATGCAGCAGACCCTGACCCCGGTGAACAAGACCTACTAAGGCGGGTCACTCCTTTCGATTGTTTTTCTGCCGAACTTTCACCATGAACCTGCCCGGACTCAACTTTCAACTCGGTGAGGACATCGACGCCTTGCGCGACGCAGTGCGCGATTTTGCGCAGGACCAAATTGCGCCACGCGCCGCCGAGATCGACAGGACCGATCAGTTCCCCATGGACCTGTGGCGCAAGATGGGCGAGCTGGGCGTGCTCGGTATCACGGTGGGCGAGCAATACGGCGGCGCCAACATGGGTTATCTGGCCCACATGGTGGCCATGGAAGAAATCTCGCGCGCCAGTGCCTCGGTGGGCCTGAGCTATGGCGCGCATTCGAACTTGTGTGTCAACCAGATCAAGCGCAATGGCACCGAGGCCCAGCGCGCCAAATACCTGCCCAAGCTGATTTCGGGCGAGCATGTGGGCGCGCTGGCGATGAGCGAGCCGGGTGCCGGCAGCGATGTCATCAGCATGAAGCTGCGGGCTGAGGACAAGGGGGGCTATTACCTCCTCAATGGCAGCAAGATGTGGATCACCAACGGCCCTGACGCCGACACCCTGGTGGTGTACGCCAAGAGCGAACCCGAGTTGGGCGCCCGCGGCGTGACCGCCTTCCTGATTGAGAAGGGCATGAAGGGTTTTGGCATTGCGCAGAAGCTCGACAAGCTGGGCATGCGCGGTAGCCACACTGGCGAGCTGGTGTTCCAGAATGTGGAGGTGCCCTCCGAAAACATTCTCGGTGGCCTCAACAACGGCGCCAAGGTGCTGATGAGCGGCCTCGACTACGAGCGTGCCGTGCTGGCCGCTGGCCCCATCGGCATCATGCAGGCGGTCATGGACAACGTGATCCCCTACATCCACGACCGCAAGCAGTTTGGTCAGAGCATCGGTGAATTCCAGCTCATTCAGGGCAAGGTGGCCGATATGTACACCGTGTTGCAGGCCGCCCGGTCTTTTTGCTACACGGTGGGCAAGAACCTCGACCTGCTCGGCCAGGACCATGTGCGTCAAGTGCGCAAGGACTGCGCCTCGGTCATCCTGTGGTGCGCCGAGAAGGCCACCTGGATGGCCGGCGAAGGGGTGCAGATTTTTGGCGGCAACGGGTACATCAATGACTACCCCTTGGGCCGGCTCTGGCGCGATGCCAAGCTCTATGAAATCGGTGCTGGAACCAGCGAGATCCGACGCATGCTGATCGGGCGCGAGCTGTTTGCCGAGACCGCAGGACGGTGAGTGGGACCATGCCGCTGCGTCATCTGCTCAAACACAACCAGACATGGGCCGGCCGCATGGAGGCCGAGCGGCCGGGCTTTTTCAGCAAGCTCTCGCACCAGCAAAATCCCCGTTACATGTGGATAGGCTGCTCCGACAGCCGGGTGCCCGCCAACCAGATCACCGGGCTCGAGCCGGGCGAAGTGTTCGTGCACCGCAATGTGGCCAATCTGGTGGTCCCCACCGACCTCAACTGCCTGTCGACGATCCAGTACGCGGTCGATCAGTTGCATGTTGAACACCTCATGGTGGTGGGCCACTATGGCTGTGGCGGTGTGCTGGCCGCCCTCCATGGGGTGCGGGTGGGGTTGGCCGACAACTGGCTGCGCCAGATCAAGGACGTGGCCGCCCGGCACCGCGGCCTGCTCGAGGCTGCCGACCCGCAGGCGCGCGGCAATCTGCTGGTGGAGCTCAACGTCATCGAGCAGGTGGTCAATGTGGCGCGCACGACGGTGGTGCAGGATGCCTGGGAGCGCGGACAAAAGCTCATGCTCCATGGTTGGGTCTACGGTCTCTCCGATGGGCTGCTCAAGGACCTGCAGATCTCCATCGACGGGCCGGCCCGGATCGACGACGTGCACGCGCAGGCCGTGCGGCCCGATGTCCGTCTGGCAGCCCCGGCCTGAAACGGCCCGACTGCAAGGACCGCCATGTTTCCCCAGCGCCTTGATTCGAGCCTGGCCTACGACATCGCCAAGGCCATGATGGACGGCTTTAACCGTCACTATGAGCTCTTCCGGCGTGAATCGGCGCGCGCCAAACACCGCTTTGAGACCGCCGACTGGCATGCCCAGCAGCGTGCGCAGCGCGAGCGGATCGAGTTCTACGATTTGCGGGTGCGCGAGGCCTCGACCCGCCTGGAGCGCGAGTTCAAGGCCGGCGAGCAGCCCATGGAGCTGTGGTACCAGGTCAAGCTGCATTACATCGGCCTGCTGGTCAACCATCGGCAGCCCGAGCTGGCCGAGACCTTTTTCAATTCGGTCACCACCAAGATCCTGCACCGCAGCTATTTCCACAATGACTTCATCTTTGTCAGACCGGCGGTCAGCACCGAATACATCGAAAACGACGAACCCACTGCGCGCCCGACCTACAAAGCCTGGTACCCGACCCGGGACAATCTGGCCGATGTCATCGTCCAGGTGATCGAGTCCTTCGACTTGCGTCGGCCCTTTGCCGATTTGCAGCGTGATGCCCATGATGTGCTGGAGCAGGTGACGCAGCGGCTCGGCGAGGTCAAGCTCAGGGCCAATTTCCAGATCCAGGTGCTCTCCAGCCTGTTCTATCGCAACAAGGGTGCTTATGTGGTCGGCAAGCTGATCAACGGTTTTCACGAGATACCCTTTGCGCTGCCCATCCTGTATGACGAGCAGCAGCGGCTGTGCATCGACACCGTGCTCTTCGGCGAGGACGAGCTGCTGATCCTCTTTAGCTTTGCGCGTGCCTATTTCATGGTCGACATGGAGATTCCATCGGCCTATGTGCAGTTCCTGCGCAGCATGATGCCGCGCAAGCCGCGGGCCGAGCTCTACAACGCCCTGGGTCTGGCCAAGCAGGGCAAGACGCTGTTTTACCGGGATTTCCTGCACCACCTGCGCCATTCCACCGATCGCTTTCGCATCGCCCCCGGCATCAAGGGCATGGTGATGCTGGTGTTTGACCTGCCATCGTTTCCTTATGTCTTTAAGGTGATCAAGGATTTTTATCCGCCCCAGAAGGACACCACCCGTGAGCAGATCCAGGGCAAATACCTGCTGGTCAAGCAGCACGACCGGGTCGGGCGCATGGCCGACACCCTGGAGTACAGCAACGTGGCATTTCCGCGCGAGCGCTTCGAGGACGACCTGATCGAGGAGATCCGCAAATTTGCCCCCAGCCAGATTGAAATCAGCGACCGGGACGGCGACGGCCAGGTCGAGGTCATCCTTAAGCATGTCTACATCGAGCGGCGCATGATCCCGCTCAACATCTATTTGCAGGAGTCCTTTGACGCCGGGCCGGACAGCGCCAAGGCCAGGGCGCAGATGGAGCAGGCGGTCATCGAATACGGCAACGCCATCAAGGATCTGGTGGCTGCCAACATCTTTCCGGGGGATATGCTCTGGAAAAACTTTGGCGTCACCCGGCACGGCAAGGTGGTGTTCTACGACTACGACGAGATCGAGTACATCACCGACTGCAATTTCCGCCGCGTGCCGCCGCCGCGCAACGAAGAAGACGAAATGTCCGGCGAGGTCTGGTATGCCGTCGGTCCCAAGGATGTGTTCCCGGAGACTTTTGGCCCCTTCTTGCTGGGCAATCCCGCGGTGCGCGAGGTGTTCATGAAGCACCACGCCGACTTGCTCGATGCCGACTTCTGGCAGTCCAACAAGGAACGCATCCTCGGCGGGCATGTGCACGATGTGTTCCCCTATGACCCTTCGCGGCGCTTTGCAGAGCGCCGTCGGCGTGCCCCGAAGGCATGGGCCTGAGCGCCGCCCCCTCGTTTTTTCAATCGGCTGACACAAGGAGAGCAAACATGAATGATCCAATCGTTATCGTGGGCGCTGCGCGCACCCCCATGGGCAGCTTCCAGGGCGATTTCTCAACCCTGGCCGCGCATGATCTGGGGGGCGCGGCGATCGCTGCGGCGATCGCGCGGGCCGGGGTGGCTGCGGAGCAGGTCTCCGAGGTGCTGATGGGTAACTGCTTGATGGCCGGACAGGGGCAGGCGCCGGCCCGACAGGCGGCCTTCAAGGGCGGGTTGCCGGCCTCCACCGGAGCGGTCACCCTCTCCAAGATGTGCGGCTCGGGCATGCGTGCGGCCATGTTCGCCCATGACATGCTCGTCGCCGGCAGCCACGATGTGGTGGTGGCTGGCGGCATGGAGAGCATGACCAACGCGCCCTACCTCTTGCTCAAGGGGCGTGGTGGCTACCGCATGGGACACGACAAGGTGTATGACCACATGATGCTCGACGGCCTGGAAGATGCCTACGAACCGGGTCGCAGCATGGGCACTTTCGGCGAGGACTGTGCCGCGAAATACCAGTTCAGCCGTCAGGCGCAGGACGCTTTTGCCATGGCCTCGGTGCAGCGGGCGCAGACGGCCACCAGCAGCGGCGCTTTTGCGGCTGAAATTACGCCGGTGACGGTCAAGACGCGAGCGGGCGAGACGGTGGTGAGCATCGATGAGGGCCCGGGCAAGATCAAGGTCGACAAGATTCCCACGCTCAAGCCGGCTTTCAAGAAAGACGGCACCATCACGGCGGCGGCCAGCTCTTCCATCAATGACGGAGCCGCAGCGCTGGTGCTGATGCGTCAGAGCACGGCGCACAAGCTTGCTTGCAAGCCGCTGGCGCGCATCGTCAGCCATGCGGTGCACGCCCAGGCACCCGAGTGGTTCACCACCGCGCCGGTGGGAGCCAGTCAGAAGGCGCTGCAGAAGGCTGGCTGGAAGGTTTCCGATGTGCAGCTGTGGGAAGTCAACGAGGCTTTCGCGGTGGTCCCGATGGCGCTGATGCATGAGCTCAAGGTGCCGCACGAGGTGGTCAATGTCAACGGCGGCGCCTGCGCGCTTGGCCATCCGATCGGCGCTTCGGGCGCGCGCATCATGGTCACCCTGATGCATGCCTTGCAGGCCCGGGGCCTCAAGCGCGGCCTGGCCTCGCTGTGCATCGGCGGCGGTGAAGCCACCGCAGTGGCCTTGGAGATGTGCTGAGGCCATGCCCGCCGTTTTGGTCATCGGCGCCTCGCGGGGCATCGGCCTGGAGTTTGCGCGCCAGTACCGGCAGGCCGGCTGGCGCGTTCTGGCCAGCGCGCGCGACGAGCCCGGGCTGGATCGCCTGCGTGGCTTGGACTGCGAGGCCCTGCGCGTGGATGTGGCCGATCCGGCCAGCCTCAGTGGCCTGGCCTGGCTGCTCGACGGCGTGGAACTGGACCTGGCCTTGTACGTGGCCGGCGTCATGGACCGCGGCGATGCGCGAAGCGGACCGACGCAAGCAGACTTTGACCGGCTGATGCACACCAATGTCATGGGGGCCATGCAGGCGCTGCCTCAAGTGGCGCCTTTGCTCAAGCCGGGCGCGGTGATGGCTTTTATCAGCAGCCAGATGGGCAGCATCGCCGACTGCGCCAGCAGTTACGGCTGGCTCTACCGGGCCAGCAAGGCGGCCCTGAACATGGCGGTGCATGCGGCGCAAACCGATCACCCCGATAGCGTGCTGCTGGCCCTGAGCCCCGGCTGGGTGCAAACGGAGATGGGCGGCCCGGGCGCCACCCTGACGGTGCAGGAGAGCGTGGCGCGCATGCGCCGCACCTTGGCTGCTGCGGGGCCCTCGCACCGTGGCGCCTTTGTCGATCAGGACGGGCACACGCTGCCCTGGTGAACCAAGAGGAATCGACCATGTTGCTCAATGCCGATCAAACCATGGTGCGTGATGCGATGCGCGATTTTGCCCAGCGTGAGCTGTGGCCGCATGCGGCGCGCTGGGACAAGACCCATGAGTTTCCTCGGCAGGCCCACCGCGGCCTGGCCGAGCTGGGCGCTTACGGCATTTGCGTGCCGGAGGACCTGGGCGGCGCCGGGCTGGACTACCTGAGCCTGGCGGTGGTGCTCGAGGAAATCGCCGCCGGCGATGGCGGCACCAGCACCGTTATCAGTGTGACCAACTGCCCGGTCAACGCGATCTTGCTGCGCTATGGCAGCGCGGAACAACAGCGCCAGTGGCTCACGCCCCTGGCGCGTGGCGATCTGCTCGGCGCCTTCTGTCTGACCGAGCCGCATGTGGGTTCCGACGCATCGGCCTTGCGGACCACCGCCGTACGCCAGGGCGACTCGTATGTGATCAACGGGGTCAAGCAGTTCATCACCAGCGGCAAGAACGCGCAAGTGGCCATCGTGATCGCGGTCACCGACAAGGGGGCCGGCAAGAAGGGCATGAGCGCCTTCATCGTGCCCACCGACACGCCCGGTTACAGGGTGGCGCGGCTCGAGGACAAATTGGGCCAGCGTTCCAGTGACACCGCGCAGATCCAGCTTGAAAACTGCACCGGCCCGGCGGACCAGCGGATAGGTCTGGAGGGAGAGGGCTACAAGATCGCCCTGTCGGCCCTGGAGGGTGGGCGCATCGGGATTGCCGCGCAAAGTGTGGGCATGGCGCGCAGCGCGCTGGAGGTCGCCATTGATTACGCCCGCCAGCGCGAGAGCTTTGGCGCGCCCCTGATGGATCATCAGGCGGTGGGCTTTCGGCTGGCCCAGTGCGCCACCGAGCTGGAGGCGGCTCGCCAGCTGATCTGGCACGCGGCCAGTCTGCGCGATGCCGGACAGCCTTGTCTGAAGGAGGCGGCCATGGCCAAGCTGTTTGCCAGCGAGATGGCCGAGCGGGTCTGCAGCGCCGCCTTGCAGACTTTGGGCGGCTATGGCTATGTCAGCGATTTCCCGATCGAGCGGATTTACCGCGATGTCCGCGTGTGCCAGATTTACGAGGGCACCAGCGACATTCAGAAAATCATCATTCAGCGCGCGCTCTGAGGCCGACGCTGCGGCTGCCCAGCTGCGGCGTATGATTCGCGCGCCATGAACATCATCATTCTGGGGGCCGGCCGCGTCGGGGAGAGTGTGGCCGAAAGCCTGGTTTCCGAGCGTAATGACATCACCGTGATTGACCAGGATCCGGTGCGGCTGCGCCTGCTGGAGGAGCGCCTCGACTTGCGCGGCGTGGTGGGCAACGGTGTGCAACCTTCGGTGCTGCGCGAGGCCGGCGCCCAGGACGCCGACATGATCGTCGCCTGTGCCGCGCTGGATGAATCCAACCTGGCCGTCTGCAAGATTGCGCACGATCTTTTCAATGTGCCGACCACGGTGGCCCGGCTGCGCTCGCCCGAGTACAAGGAAGGTGACCGTCTGCTCGATAAAACCGGCTTTGCGGTGGACCATGTGATCTGTCCGGAAGAGTCGGTGATGACGTACATCCATCAATTGATTGACTATCCGGAGGCGCTGCAGGTCCTGCGTTTTGCGCAAGGTCGGGCCAGCCTGATCGTGGTGCGGGCCACCGAAGGCAGCGACCTGGTCGGGCATGCCATTGGCGAGTTTGGTCAGCGATTGCCCGATGCGCGGATGCGGGTGGTGGCCCTGTACCGTTTCGATGCAGAGGTCGAGGCGACGGCCAGCACCCGCATCCAGGCGGGCGACGAAGTCTTCGTCCTGGCCGACTCCGACAAGATCCGGCAGGTGCTGGCGGCCTTGCACCGGCGCGACGAGCCGGTGCAGCGCCTGATGATCGCCGGGGGCGGCAAGGTCGGTCTGCGGCTGGCTCGCAGCCTGGTGGGTCAGTGCGAGGTCAAGCTGATCGAGCGCGATCCGCAGCGCTGCCAGTACCTGGCCAGCCAGTTGCCTTCGAGCATGCTGGTGCTGCAGGGCGATGGCGCCGACGAAGACCTGTTGCTAGAGGAGCATGTGGGTGACATGGACTTGTTCCTGGCCCTGACCAGCGACGACGAGGACAACATCATGTCGGCCATGCTGGCCAAGCGCCTGGGCGCCCGGCGCGTCATGTCGTTGATCAACCGGCGTGCCTATGCGGACATGATGCAGGGCAGCACCATCGACATCGCCATCTCGCCGGCCCAGACGGTCATTGGCGAATTGCTGGCCCATGTGCGTCGGGGCGATGTGGTGGCGGTGCACAGCTTGCGCCGCGGAGCGGCGGAGGCCCTGGAAGGCGTGGCCCGCGGCGATGCCCAGACCTCTCGCCTGGTCGGGCGTCGGGTGCAGGAACTCAGTTGGCCCCGGGGGGCGCGCATCGGAGCCATCGTGCGGCAGCAGGGTCAGCAGTCCGAGGTGCTGATGCCCCACCATGACACCCTGATCCAGACGGATGACCACATCATCATCTTCATCCCGAGCAAGCGCATGGTGCGCGAGGTGGAGAAGCTGTTTCAGGTCAAGGCCACCTTTTTCGGCTGATGCTGCGCGACCTCCTTCCGGTTCTGGCGGTCATGTCGCGTGTCATCGTGGCATTCTCCCTGGCCTTCATCGTGCCCGTCGTCTGGGCCTGGTTCGAAGACGACACCTTCGACCTGCTGATTTGGGAAGGGAGTTTCGCGCTCACCCTGGGTAGCGGCGCTGTGCTCTGGTGGCTGACCCGGCGGTATCGGCGGGAGCTGCTGGCGCGCGATGGTTTCCTGCTGGTCAACCTGGTCTGGCTGGTGTTGCCGGCGTATTCGGCCGTGCCCCTGATGTTCAGCGTGCCCGAGATCACCTGGACCAAGGCTTATTTCGAAGCCATGAGCGCCCTGACCGCCACCGGGGCCACGGCGCTGTCGGGTCTGGATGCTCTGCCGGTGTCGGTCAATGTCTGGCGCTGCTTTCTTCAGCTCATTGGCGGGCTGGGCATCATGCTGCTGGTGGTGGCGGTGCTGCCTTTGCTCGGGCTCGGCGGTATGCAGCTCTACCGTGCCGAAACGCCCGGCCCCATGAAAGACACCAAGTTCACGCCGCGCATTGCAGAGACGGCCCGCGGCCTGTGGGGCGTGTACTTTCTGTTTTCGCTGGCCTGCTTCCTGGCCTACCGATGGGCCGGGATGAGCTGGGCCGATGCCTTCATGCACATGTGCACCACCATGGGTCTGGGCGGGTTTTCTTCCTACGATGCCAGCCTGGGGCATTTCGATTCGGCCGCCGTGGAGGCGGTGGCCATCGTTTTCATGACCTTGGCAGGGATCAGTTTCCTGCGCTACTTCATGGTGCTGCGCAGCCGATCGATACGGCCTATCAGCAGCGATCGTGAGATCCGCACCTATCTGGTGGTGCTGGCGGCCTCAACGGCGGTGGTGACCTTGCTGCTGCTCACCCATGGGGTCTACGACGATGCGCTGGAGGCCTTGCGCGTCAGCGCCTTCCATGTGGTGTCGCTCGCCACCACCACCGGTTATGCGGCCAGCGATTATTCGCAGTGGCCGGTGTTTGCACCCGTCCTGTTGCTGTTTCTGGGCTGTTTTGCCTCGTGCGCCGGATCGACCGGTGGCGGTATCAAACTGGTGCGCATGATTTTGCTGGTCAAGCAGGCCCGGCGCGAACTGGTGCGGATCATCCATCCGCGGGTGGTCAATCCGGTCACGCTCTCGGGCTCGGTGGTGCCGGTCCCGGTGATGACGGCGGTGCTGGGCTTCATGCTGATCTATGGCGCAGCCACCGTGGGCTTGAGCATGTTGCTGCTGTTTTCAGGGCTGGACATCGTGACCGCGTTTTCGGCGGTGGTGGCCACCGTCAACAACATCGGACCCGGTCTGGGTCAGGTCGGACCGGCCGGTAATTTCGGCGGCCTGAGCGCTTTTCAGACCTGGGTGCTTTCATTCGCCATGCTGCTCGGCCGGCTGGAGCTGCTGTCGGTACTGGTGCTGCTGACCGGACACTTCTGGCGCAAGTGATTTTTCAAGGAGAGACCCGCATGCCGATTACCAAGGGATATCGAGAGTTGGTGGACGAGGCCATGGCACAGGTGACCACCTACAGCGTGGAGGCGGTGCGAGACCGCCTGAACCAGAGCGATGTGCAGATGGTCGACATCCGTGATGTGCGCGAACTCGAGCGCGAAGGCACGGTCCCCGGGGCCTTGCTGGCTCCGCGCGGCATGCTCGAGTTCTGGGTCGACCCCGCCTCGCCCTATCACAAGCCGGTGTTTGCTGACGAGAACCGGCAGTTCATCCTCTTCTGTGGGGCTGGCTGGCGCAGTGCTCTGGCCACCAAGACCCTGCAGGACATGGGCATGCGCAATGTGGCCCATATCGACGGCGGCTTTGCCGCCTGGAAGCAGGCGGGCGCACCGGTGGTCAGCCTGGAGGCCCACAAAAAGGAAAGTGCCAGCCGCAAGGCCTGAGCCCTGACGAGCAATTGAGCGCTTCGGGGGCCTGCGCCTGAAGCGGTCCACGCCGGGCGAGTTCCCAATGGGCGGTCGCAGTGCGCTTGGGCCGTCGCTTATTCTTCTTGGCCTTAAGGCTTTCGTCCTATAGGGCTTATTGATTTTTCTTGGCCATCCACAATCTAAGGAATCACATCACGGCGTAAAAATCACGTGCGGATGGACTTTGGGAGGTATGGCTTGAAAGCGGGTCTTTGGTTGCTCACCGCCTTGTTGCTGGTGTTGTGGTCGGCGGGCATGGCTGGCCTGGCCGAGCTGGCGCAGTGGCTGGCGGCCGAGGGGCCGCGCTGGATGGGCACGCTGCCGCCTTTGCCGCAGTGGCCGCAGCCAGTGTGGTTGTCGGTGTGGCTCGATCCGGCCTTGGTGCAGGCGGCTCAGGCTTTTCTCCTCTGGCTTGTGGAGGTGATGCGCATGCTGGGCGGTTCCCTGGACGGTCTGGGTCAGCTGTTGGTCGTGATCATCGGCGTGGTCTGGGTGCTCGGTGCCTTGGCCCTGGTGACTCTTGCCGCGGCGGCCCATTGGCTTTGGAACCGCCGGCAGCGCCGTCGGTCCGTCCCGGCGTGAGCGCGGTCTTGTCCTTGCCCCCGGTCAGTTTGCTCAGCACCGGCTTCATTCGTCGTTTTGTGCGCGAGTCCAGGCGTCGTCGCCTCGACCTGGCCAGCGGCAAGCCGGGTGAGCCTTTGTCGCTGCAGCAATTGCTGGACCTGCATGGCCGCGCCACCATGGCGGTGCTGTTGATTGTGCTGGCGCTCATCACCACCATCCCGGTGGCAGGCGCCGGCACGGTGTTCAGTCTGGCCATCATGGCCTGGGCCTGGCGTTGGATGTTGCAGCGCGAGGGCTCGCAAGGCTTGGCCCGTCTCGATTTTCTGCAGATATCGCCCGGTCTGGCCAGTCGCAGCTTGCGCTGGCTGGCCTGGATGTACCTGTTTGCGCACAAACGCCTGCGGCCGCGCTGGTCCATCCTCTACAGCCCGGCTCTGCGTTGGTTCTGGGGTCTGTGGGTGCTGCTCATGGCCCTGATCATTTTTCTGCCCATCCCCTTTGGCAATCTGTTTCCGGCCATCAGCCTCCTGATGTTCGGCCTGGGCCTGCTGACCCGCGACGGGCTGATGCTGGTGCTTTCCCTGCTGCTGGGCTTGGCCGGCTTGACCGCCTTGATTCTGGCTGGCGGCTGGATCTGGCATCTGGTCGTCGAGTTCTGGTCTTCTCTCGCTCGCTGAGCCGGCTTCCTACAATAGCCTCATGCGTTTTGAGGCCTTGCTTTTTGATTGCGACGGCGTGCTGGTCGACAGCGAAGCCATCTCCTGCGGGGTCTTGCGCGACATGCTCGAGGAAAAAGGCTGGCGCCTGACCCTGTCGCAATGCATGGGCCATTTTGTCGGCCATACGGTGCGCAACAGGGCCGATCTGGTTCATGCCCACACCGGCTGGCATTTGACGGAAGAC
>JACCDP010172282.1_pt1 | contig 18553 bp, 17 predicted proteins | sample 7445841 | NCBI WGS metagenome assembly JACCDP01 (sample SAMN15323441, study PRJNA562643) | freshwater metagenome | isolation source: river surface water | place: USA:Blue River Watershed | collected 2017-08-17
CGGGAACGGTATCGGGGGTTCGAATCCCTCGCTCTCCGCCATTCTTAAGCGCTTGTGGGTCACGGCCGGGCATGCACGCGACGCCCGCAACAGCATGGAAGAGCATCGGGACGGCTTCGGAGAGGTGTCCGAGCGGTTGAAGGAGCACGCCTGGAACGCGTGTATACGGGAAACCGTATCGTGGGTTCGAATCCCACCCTCTCCGCCATTCCGCGGAGACCATCGAGCCGTCCGCCCCCTCTGGGGCGGTCACCGGGGATCGGGCGACGGCGGGTCGTGAACCCCGCCAGGCCCGGAAGGGAGCAACGGTAGCGTCTTTTGCCGTGTGCCCGGTCTCCGGTGACCTCTCCAGCGCACGTCCTGCAGGGCGTCGACCTCACGTGTCGGCGCCCGTCGTGTTTTCTCCCTTCGGCCAGCAGGAACCACGCGCACGGGGCGGCGCCTTGACCACGCCGAGGCCCGCCGTTAGCGTCCCCACCTCGCCGCCGCCAATTGCGCCTCTTCCTCGTGACGGGCGCCGCCTTCGGAGCGCGCCCAATGGGTTACCTCGTCCTCGCCCGCAAGTACCGCCCCCAAGCCTTCGCCGACATGACGGGTCAGGAGCACGTCGTCCAGACGCTCTCGAACGCCATGAAGTCGGGCCGGGTGGCGCACGCGCACCTGTTCTGCGGCCCGCGCGGCTGCGGCAAGACCACCACCGCACGCATCGTCGCCAAGGCCCTGAACTGCGAGAAGGGCCCCACGCCCGAGCCCTGCGGCGTCTGCACCCCGTGCCGCGAAATCGCCGCCGGCACCGACGTCGACGTTCAGGAGATCGACGCGGCCTCCAACACCGGTGTCGACAACGTCCGCGAGTTGCGCGAGAGCGCCAAGTACCTGCCGGCCCGCGACCGCTTCAAGATCTTCATCGTGGACGAGGTCCACATGCTGTCGAAGGCGGCCTTCAACGCCTTCCTCAAAACGCTGGAGGAGCCGCCCGGCCACGTGAAGTTCCTCTTCGCGACGACCGACCCGCAGGCGCTGCCCGACACCATCCTGTCGCGCTGCCAGCGGCACAACTTCCGGCTGGTTCCGCTCAAGCAGATCTCCGAGCGCATCCGCGCCATCGCGACGGCCGAGTCGGTCAGCATCGACGACGGAGCGGTGGCGTTGGTGGCGCGGCAGGCGGCCGGCAGCATGCGCGACGCGCTCTCCATCCTCGACCAACTCTTCTCGTCCGTGACGCCGGGCGCGGCCATCACCGAGGCCATGGCAGCGCAGGCGTTGGGCGCGCTGGACCGCACCGTCGTGTCGGACCTCGCAGAGGCGCTGCTCCGGCGCGATGCGGGCGGCGTGCTGGGCGGTGTGGCGCGGGCCTACGACGGCGGTCACGACCTCAAGCGTCTGGCCGAGGAGCTGGCGACGCACCTGCGAAACCTCGTCGCCTGCAGCGTCTCCGGAGCGCCGCTCGACCTGCCGGACCACGAGGTGCGCGCGCTGCGGCAACAGGCGGCCTCGGCCGACCCCGCGTCGCTCTCCCGCCTGTTCGACCTGACCCACGGCGCGCTCGGTGAGATGAGCCGCGCCACGCAGCCCCGGCATGCCCTCGAGGTGGCGCTGCTCAAGGCGGTCTTTTTGGCCCCGTCGGCGGGGGTTCAGGCGCTGCTCGGCCGCACCGAAGAGCTGGCGCGCAAGCTGGGGGTCGCCGTGCCGCCGCCTCCGTCGGGTGGTGGCGGCGGCGGGGGAATTGCTCCGGCCCGAGGCGAGCCGGCCGCACCCGTTCGAACCCGTCCCTCCTTCGAGGCCGGGGCGGGACCGGCCCCGACGCCCTCTGCCGTCGCTCCGTCCGCAGCGTCCTTTACCGCCCCGGCAGCCCCACGTGCCGCCGCGCCGCAGCTCACCCCGCCGGCCCAGATTTCACGGCCGGTTTCTGCCGCTTCCACACCTGTCGCGCCGCCGCGTCCGGCCGTCTCGAACCCGTGGGAGAGGCATCTGTCGCTCGTTCCCAAGGAAGAGCCGGCGGCAGAGCCTGCGGCAGCCGAGGAGATGGGGCTGGAGCCTGTGCTCGTCTCTGCGCCGCCCCCCACCGCGCCGGCGGTCACGGTCCAAGCCGAGCCGCCTCCCGCTGCGCCGGTCGAGATCTCCCCGGCGAGGCTCGAGCTGATGCAGCGGTGGGGCGGCCTCGTCGAGGCGCTCAAGCTCAAGCGGCGCGCGGTCGGCAGCGTGCTCGAGCACGCCCGTCCGGTGGCGCTCGAGGGGAGGACGCTGACGCTCGGCTTCACGAAGGGCGACTTTCACGCGCAGCAGGCCGTCGAATCACGAAAGGCGATCGAGGGGCTGCTCTCGGAGGAGTTCGGCAGCGCGATCGAGCTGCGCATCACCGAGCTCTCGGTGGCCGATTCCACGGGGGTGCGCAGCCTCGCCGAGGAGCAGGAGCATGCCAACCGCGAGGCCAGGGCCGCTCGCCTGAAGGCTGGTCGTGAGCATCCGGCCATCGTCGAGGCGGCGCAGATTCTCGGTGCGGAGATCGAGGACGTGCGGGACCTCGGGGGAGCGACGGCATGAGCGGGTTCGATCTCGAAAGCCTCTTGAAACAGGCCGAAGCGATGAAGTCTCAGCTGGCCGCGACCCAGGCGGAGCTGGGCCGCAGGACCGTGAGCGCGGAGTCGGGAGGCGGCCTCGTCAAGGTGACGGCGAACGGCCTGCTCGAGGTGACCGAGGTGAAGCTCGATGCGCTGTGCGTGGATCCGCGCGACGTGCCCATGCTCGAGTCGCTCGTGCTGACCGCCACGAACAAGGCGCTGCGTGAAGCCCGTGCGCTTGCCGAGCAGTCGCTGGGTGGCAGCCTCGGAAGCTTCCTCAAGCCCTGAGAGACCCACCGTGGCCGCGCCGGATCCCATTGCTCAGCTCACGCAGCTTCTCGCCCGCCTGCCGGGCATCGGCGAGCGGACGGCGCAGCGGCTGACGTTCCACATCCTGCGGTCTCCGCCGGGCTATGCAAGCGACCTGTCCGAGGCGCTGTCGCGGGTGATGCGCGAGGTCCAGTTCTGTTCCCGCTGCTGCACGCTGACGCCGACGAACCCGTGTGCGGTCTGCAACGACGAGCGGCGCGACGATCGGCTGCTCTGCGTCGTCGAGTCGGTGCAGGACATGCTGGCCATCGAGCGGACGAAGGAGTTCCGGGGGCGCTACCACGTCCTGCATGGCGCGTTGTCGCCGCTGGACGGCGTGGGCCCGGAACAGCTCAAGGTGCAGGAGCTCCTCGCCCAGCTGCAGCAGCGCGACGTCGAGGAGGTGATCCTCGCGACGAACCCGACGGTGGAGGGCGAGGCGACGGCGCTCTACCTGTCGCGGCTGCTCAAGCCGTTCGGCCTCAAGCTGAGCCGCATCGCGCAGGGCGTTCCGATGGGCGGGGATCTCGAGTTCGCGGACCAGGTGACCCTGGCGCGGGCCATCGAGGGGCGGCGCACGTTCTGAGGAACCGCGCACCGCCCCGAGGCTCCATCTCAGATCGGCGGGTTAACCGTTCGAGGGCGCGGGGGACGGGGCCGCGGCCGATTCGGGCTTGCGCTCCTCCGCGGACGGCTTCGCCGCCTTCTTTTTCACCAGCGTCGTCGGCCCCGAGACGACGAGGTAGGGCTTGAGCTTGCGGTAGGTCTTGCGGCCGATGCCCTTCACCTTCATCAGCTGGTCGGTCGAGTCGAACCTGTGCTTCGTCCGCTGCGCGAGGATCCGCTGCGCCTTCGTGGGGCCGATGCCCGGCAGCCGGCGCAGCTCCGCATCGGACGCGGTGTTGAGGTTGACGACGCCGGTGACCTCGGCCGGTGGGCCGAACGCGGCACGGGCGGGCGCGGCGAAGAGCAGCGCAGCGAGCGAGAGGGCGAGAGCGAGTGAGCGGAACATGACGACTCCTTCGGGCGCCTGTGGCGACCGTTGTTGACCCGCGAAATGGCGGGAACCCCGCGCCGGAATGGCGAGGGTGCGCGGCCGTTGGCAAGTGGCGTGCCAGCTTCCGAAGAGGCGTCCGGCCGAGCGTTTCGAGCCGTTCTCGTTGCTGTGAAAACCGTCGAGTCTCAAATTGAGACTAATGGTCTCAAATTGAGACTAAATCCTTCGGTCAGTGGTAGCCGCCCTCGCCGGGGCCGGGGGTGCTGACGTCGAGGGGGCCGAAGCGCGACTCGTACTTCGCGAGGTTCTCCTGCAGGGCAAGCATGAGGCGCTTCGCGTGCTTCGGGCTCGTGATGATGCGCGAGCGGACCTTCCCCTTCGGCTCCTGCGGCTGCAGGAAGATGAAGTCGAGCGTCACCTCGGTCTCGGTGTGGTTGAGCAGCGCCATGTTGGCGTAGATGCCCTGGGCGGTCTCTTCGTCGAGCTGCAGCTGGAGCTGGACTTCACGCGGTTCGGACATCGGGGGCGGCTCCTGTCGAGGGGGCCGCGATAGTCGGGGCCGCGCTGTGGCGGTGTCAATCGCGAGGCGTGACGACGGCGCCGGGTTGCGCGATGCTCCCCGAGTTTATCACCCTCTCGGAGGCCTCGGATGGGTTCCTATGTTCTTGCGATCGATCAGGGCACGACCGGCACCACCGCCATCGTGCTGGACAAGAAGCTGGGCGTGCGCGCGAAGGTGAACCGGGAGTTCCCGCAGCTCTTCCCGAAGCCGGGCTGGGTCGAGCACGACCCGGAAGCGATCTGGGCGAGCGTGCAGGCGACCGTGAAGAAGGCGTTGTCCGAGGCAGGTATCAAGGGCAAGGACCTCGCGGCCATCGGCATCACGAACCAGCGTGAGACGACCACGCTGTTCCACCGCGAGAGCGGCCAGCCGCTGCACAACGCCATCGTCTGGCAGGACAAGCGCACCGCCGGGCTCTGCCGGACCCTCAAGGAGGCGGGCCACGAGAAGGCGGTCCGCGAGAAGACGGGCCTCGTGCTGGACCCTTACTTTTCGGGCACGAAGATGCGCTGGCTGCTGGACAACGTCCGCGGCGCCGCGAGCAAGGCCGATCGGGGCGAGGCGGTCTTCGGCACCATCGACACCTTCCTCGTCCACCGGCTCACCGGCGGCCGGGCGCACGTCACCGACGCGACCAACGCTTCGCGCACGCTGCTGATGAACCTGAAGACGCTGGCGTGGGACCCGGCGCTGCTGGGGCTCTTCGGCGTGCCGCTCGCGGCGCTGCCCTCGATCGCGCCCTCGAGCGGCGTCGTCGGCGAGACGCGCGGGCTCTCGTGGCTGCCGGATGGCATTCCCGTGGCGGGCATTGCGGGCGACCAGCAGTCGGCGCTTGTGGGTCAGGCCTGCTTCGGGGTTGGTGAATCGAAGTGTACCTATGGTACGGGCGCCTTTCTGCTGATGAACGTCGGTGCTGAGCCGGTCGCGTCTCGGCACGGGCTCCTGACCACGGTGGCGTGGAAGATGGGCGACGAGGTGGCCTACGCGCTCGAGGGGAGCGCCTTCATCGCGGGCGCGGCGGTGCAGTGGCTCCGGGACGGCCTCGGCATCATCAAGAAGGCCTCCGACATCGAGGCACTGGCGTTGAGCGTGCCCGACTCGGGTGGCGTGATGTTCGTTCCGGCGCTCGCGGGGCTGGGCGCGCCGCACTGGCGTCCGGACGCGCGCGGCGCCTTCTTCGGCATCGACCGCGGCACCACCAAGGCGCACCTCGCGCGGGCGGTGCTTGAGGGCATGGCCTACCAGATCGCCGACCTCGTCTCGGCGATGAAGGCGGATGCGGGTCGAGACGTGCCGGTCTTCAAGGTCGACGGCGGCGCGTCGCAGAACGGGCTCCTCATGCAGTTCCAGTCGGATCTGCTCGCCACCCCGGTCGAGCGGCCGAAGATGATCGAGACCACCGCGCTGGGGGCCGCGTTCCTCGCCGGCCTCGGCGTCGGCTTCTGGAAGGACCGGAGCGAAGTGAAGCGCGCGTGGAAGGCGGAGAAGCGCTTCCGTCCGAAGATGAAGGCCGAGCGGCGGGCCGAGCAGCTGGCGCGCTGGAGCGAGGTCGTCGGCAAGTCCTGAGCCCTCGGCAGAAAACAGGCGTCGCGGCGGTTTGCTCCACCCGCAAGGTCGGCGGCATGCCCGTCGCCGACCGGGGAGCTGCCCTGTTTCCACTTCGTCCCGGCACCTGTTTCTCGCTCCTCGGGCTCGTCCTCGCGGTGTCGTGGACGGGCCTGTTTTCCTGGCAGATTCGCATTCCTTCGGCCCATGCCTCACCCGGCCGGGCGGCCGTCACCTCGCTCGATCGCGACGGCGACGGGCTGGCAGACGCGCTGGAGGATGCGCTGCTCGAGACCTACGCCCCCGACGCGCTGCTGGCCCCGGACGAGGCCGCACGGCCCGCGAGCTTGTCGTGGATTCGCGGCCGCTCGACGGTCTCGCGGGTGACGCTCGAATACATGGGCGCCCTGCTGGCCGCGCCGGTCCCGGATGAGGCGCGGCGAGGCAGCGGAGATCCGGCCGACTGGACCGTATACGGCCATGCCTACCCGCGCGCCGACGGCGGTGTCGAGCTGCAATATTGGTTCTACTACCCGTTCAACGACGGTCCGCTCTTCTTCGACCACGACGGCGATTGGGAGCATGTCTCGGTCGAGCTGGGGGCCGACCTCACGCCCCGCTGGTTCGCCGCCGCCGCCCACAACGAGAACGCTCCGGGGCACCGGCTCGCCTGGGAGGCGGTCGAGCGGGCCGGCTCGCATCCGCGCTTCTACGTCGGTCGCGGCACGCACGCTGCCTACGCACGCAGGGGCGATGCTCCGTTCTGGGAGGGGCTTGCCGAGCCGGCCAAAGCCGTCGTCTGGCGGCCCGGTCGGACGAATCTGAGCGGTGCCTCATCTCTCGTGAATGTGGGTGAGCGGGGGCGAGCTCGGCTGCCCTCGCAGGACGAGGCGGCCTTCTTCGACTACCAGGGGATCTGGGGCGCCGCAGTGAGGCTCTGGGGCGGCGCCGCGCCCTATGGACCGCCCTACCAGCGCGGCTTCTGTGTCGATGCGGCACAAGGCAGCTGCGGCTAGCACGCGCAGGAAAAGGCGCCGGGACGCGCTCCGCCGGGTCGTGGCATAGTATGGCGCTGCTCGGCGTTGCTTCCGGGAGACCGGCGGCGACCTCTCCTACTGGAGAGGGGCAGGCCGCGCGGGAGAGGGTTCATGGGACGCAAGTGGCGCTACATCCTCCCGAATTCGTTCACCGTCGCCTCCATTTTCTGCGGCATCTACGCGATCACCGAATCGGCGGCGGCCTCCGGCCCTGCCGACGCCCCGCGCTTCCTGCACGCGGCGGTCGCCATTCTCATCGGCATGTTCTGTGACGGACTGGACGGCCGTGTGGCCCGGCTGACCGGCACGGAGAGCGACTTCGGCGTGCAGCTCGACAGCCTCGCGGACGTCATCACCTTCGGCGCCGCGCCGGCCATTCTCATCTACCGGTGGGCGCTCGCACCCTCGGCGGTGGGCGCCGGCCTGCCCGCGCCCTGGGGCGTCGTGGTGGCCGCGATGTACGCGTCGTGCGGCGCGCTGCGCCTCGCCCGGTTCAACGTGGCCGCCTCACGCTCCGTCCCGGGCTCGGGTCCGTCCAACTACTTCACGGGTCTGCCCATCCCGCTCGCGGCCGGCATGGTCGTCGCGGTGGTGATTGCGGCGACGCGCAGCCCGACGCCGTTCCCGCCTCCGCCCGGGCCCATCGCGCTGCTCTCGATCGTGCTGTCGTACCTGATGGTCTCGACGATTCCGTACCACTCGTTCAAGAAGGTGAAGATGGGTGGCCGCGAGATCGCCATCGCCCTCGCCGTGCTGCTGGTCGGCGTGATGGTTGCGGTCGGTGTCCGGCCCAGCTTCGTGCCGGTCGCCTACTTCTCGGGCTACGTCGTTCTGGGCCTCGTCGAGGACCTGCTCCTGCGGCAGAAGCGCGCCCAGCGACTTACCCTCGCCGGGACCTCTCCCGCCGGCACCGTCGTCGGCGATGCGGACGAGGAGGACGGAGAGGGCGATGCGTCCGAGGCCCAGTCCGGGGACCGCCGGTAGCCCTCCGCAGGTCCCGCCGCTCGCCTCTTCGACCCCTTCAGCCATCGTCGATCGGCTCTCGCTGGGGGTCGCCACGCTGGTTGGCGTCGGGCGCTCGCCGTTCGCGCCCGGAACGATGGGCTCGATCGCCGCGCTGCCGCTGGCCGCCGGGCTCGCGCTCACCCCTCTGCCGGTTTCGCCGGTTTTTCTGGCATTTTTGACTCCGCTCGCCATGCTCGCCGCGCAGCGTGCCGGGAGGCTCCTGGGTGAGCCCGACGCATCGGCCATCGTCGTCGACGAGCTGGTGGGGATGCTGGCCACCTTCGTTGGACTGCCCTTCTCATGGCGGACGGTCGCCTTGGGATTCCTGCTGTTCAGGCTGTTCGACGTCCTCAAGCCCTGGCCCGCAAACCAGTTCGACCGTCATTGGAAGAACGGCGCCGGCGTCGTTCTCGACGATCTCGCTGCCGGCCTATGGGCGCGCTTCGTCCTCGGCTACGTTGTCCTCCCTTGATCGTCCGGGAGGTACCGATGCACCAGCCGTTGCACGTCGAGCTGCGCGTGGTGGCGCGTCCGGAGATGAGCGTCGACGGGCTGATGCTCGCGAGGCGCTTGGACCCGCTCGTTCGTCGCCTCGGCGCGACGGTAGCCTCATACGAGCGGCTCGACTGCGACTCTCTCCAGTGGCTGTCATCGACGCCCGAGTTTGGCCTCTCCGCCGGACGGCCGGTCGTCGTCGCGGTGGACGACGGACGCGCCAATCTCCGATTCGCCTTGACGACACCCGCTGACGAAGCCGGGTTCGAAAACGCCTGCATTGCAGCCCTTTCGACGCAGCTCTCCCATCCCACGGGACTCGAGCAGCTCGCGCGGCGGCTCCTCGAGCGAAGCCTCACGGTCTCGGTGGCCGAGTCGTGTACCGGCGGACTTCTCGGCGCCTCTCTCAGCCGCCTTTCGGGCAGTTCGGGGTACTTCCTCGGAGGCGCGCAGACTTACTCAAACGGCGAGAAAAAAAGGGCAATCGGAGTTTCCGAGGCGTTGCTGACCCGGCACGGCGCGGTGAGCGAAGCGGTGGCCGTTGCCATGGCCGAGGGCATTCGGCGCGCAACGGGCTCGACACATGCGCTGTCGATCACCGGCATCGCCGGTCCGGGCGGCGGCAGCGTCGCGAAGCCCGTGGGGAGCGTCTGGATGGCCCTCGCGGCCCCTTCCGGGACGCAGGCGAGGCTGTTTCATTTCGGCGGCGCCCCCCGCGAACTCGTGCGAAGGTGCGCCGTCGATTCGGCCCTCGGACTGCTGTTCGATGCCCTCGACGGAGCCTCGCCCTGATGTTCGTCCGACTCCGTTCCCTCATCGACGCGCTGCGCTGGGAGTTGACGGCGACAGCCCTCGCCGGGGTCGTGTTTGGGCTGTTTTCTCAGGGAATGCTGCTCCATCAGTCACAGGCGCCGCACTTCGTGCATCAGGCGGCGGGGCTCCTACAGGGGCAGCTGTGGATCCCCGGCGAGCCACCGAACCTCAACGACTGGGTGCTGCACGAGGGCCGCTGGTACTCGTCATTTCCGCCGTTCCCCGCGCTGCTGATGGCGCCCTTCGTGGCGCTGCACGGACTTGCCTTCAACGACGTCTTCTTCACCGTCTGCTGCGCGGCGCTCAACGCAGGGCTGTTCGTCCACCTGCTGCGGCGACTGCGGAGCGAGGGGCATCACGCTCGCACCGACCGCGAGATTCTGGCGCTCGTCCTCTGCTGGGCCTTCGGGTCGGTCTACTTCCCGTCGGCTATTCGCGGCGAGGTCTGGTTCACGGCGCACGTGGTCGGCGTCGGGCTGACGCTGGCCTACATCCTGGCGTCGCTGAACGCCGCTCATCCGCTTCTCGCCGGACTTCTGCTCGGCCTCGGTGCGGCGACGCGTGCGAACCTCGTCTATGCGTTTCCCCTCTTCGTGTTCGAACTGGTGCGAAGCGAGCGGCCTGAGAGTGGGTCCCTGCGCAACATCCTGCAGGCACTGTGGCGTCGACGAGAAAAGCTCGTGCTGTTCGGCCTGGGCGCCTCGGCTGTGCTGCTGACGCTGTTCGCCATGAACCACGCCCGCTTCGGAAGGTGGAGCGAGTTCGGCCACGCGATGCTCTACAACAACCGGGTCAACGCGGTGGTGCGCCAGTACGGCCTCTTTCACCCGCACTTCTTTCCGGACAACTTCCGCTCGGCGTTCCTGCGGCTGCCGACGCTCGATCTTCACCCGCTCAGAATCGGTTTCGACGGCAACGGCATGAGCATGCTGCTGACGACGCCGCTCCTGCTGATGCTGGCACCCGCGGAGAGGCGAGGAACGCCGGCAGTCGGCCTGGCCGTGACGGCCCTGTCTGTGGCCCTTCCCGGGCTTTTCTACATGAACAACGGCTGGTTCCAATTCGGCTATCGGTTCTCGAACGACTATCTGCCGTACCTGTTCGCGCTCATCGTTATGGGGCGCCGACCGATGGGGCGGCTCTTCTGGACGCTCGGCCTCATCGGCGTCGCGGTCTGCAGCTGGGGAGCCATCGTCTTTGGTCGTCACTAGTGTCGTGTCTCGAGCAGCGGCGAGGCCGGCCGTGCGTGCCTGTCGCAGCGCAACACGGCCGGCCTCCGCCTCGATGCGTCGGCTCTTCGCCGACGCGGTTCTCATCAGGCCCACACGGGAGCGTCGGATTGCGCCTGCGAGGCCTCGAGCGCCTCGTCAGCCATCGACCAGAGTTCGTCCGCGGCGAGTCGCCTGTTCTCGGTCGCTGCCGCCCCGATGACGTAGGTCGCCGGGCGTCCGCCCCGCTGGCCGTGGATCTCCCGCGCGGTCTCGTCCAACCGGCGTGCGAGCGTCGCAAGTTGCTCGTGACCCGACCTCGGGAGCAGAAGCGCGTGAGAGCCGTCGGGGTAGCTGCAGACCGCGTCGGTGCGACGCGTCTCCGTCTCGACGGCTTCTCTCAGGGCCTCGGCGCCCAGGCGTCCTCTCTCCGGTGCAATGCGCAGCAGGCCGACGCCTTCGAGATAGCGACCGTGGCGAACCAGTTCAGCGCCGAGCCTCTCGAAGAAATCCTCGGCGCCCATCAAGTGGCTCGTCGCGAGATCGGACGATGCCCGAACGGTCACGCTGCGCGGCTTCGGAATCGACAGGGTGCTCATGATGCGTCTCCTCTCGATTACGCCGCGACGGGAGCAGCGGCCTCGCGCTGCTGAGAAAGCTGCTTCTCGATCGCATCGGCGAGCGCCTTGTTCGACTTCAGCGCCTCGATGCACTTCTCGCGCCCCATGCCGATGCGCTCTCCGCCGAAGGCGTACCAGGCACCCGACCGTTCCACGATGCCGCGGGCGCTGGCGAGGTCCAGCAGTTCGCCTTCACGCGCGATGCCCGAGCCGTAGAGGATGTCGAACTCGGCCTCGCGGAACGGCGGGGCGCACTTGTTCTTCACCACCTTGACCCGCGTGCGGCTGCCGATCACCTGCTCGCCGTCCTTCACGGGGCCGATGCGGCGGATGTCGAGGCGGACGCTCGAGTAGAACTTGAGCGCGTTGCCGCCGGTGGTCGTCTCCGGGCTCCCGAACATCACGCCGATCTTCATGCGGATCTGGTTGATGAAGATGATGGTGCAGTTGCTCTTCGCGACGCAGGCGGTGAGTTTGCGCAACGCCTGGCTCATGAGGCGGGCCTGCAGGCCGACGTGCTGGTCGCCCATTTCGCCCTCGAGCTCGGCGCGCGGTACGAGCGCCGCCACCGAGTCGATCACCAGCAGGTCGATGCCTCCGGAGCGCACCAGCGTCTCGGCGATCTCGAGCGCCTGTTCACCGGTGTCGGGCTGCGAGATGAGCAGCTCCTCGACCTTGACGCCCAGCTTGCGCGCGTAGGCCACATCGAGTGCGTGCTCGGCGTCGATGAAGGCCGCGACCCCGCCCGCCGCCTGCACCTGCGCGATGGCGGTGAGGGTGAGCGTGGTCTTGCCGCTCGACTCCGGCCCGAAGATCTCGACGACGCGGCCCTTCGGGTAGCCGCCGATGCCGAGCGCGGTGTCGAGGCCGACGCTGCCGGTGGAGATGGCGCCGACCGGAAGCTCCGGCTCCGAGCCGTCCATCATCATCACCGAGCCTCGCCCGAACTGCTTCTGAATGGCTTCCAAGGCGCTCTTCACCGCTGCGAGGCGCTCCTTCACGCGCTCGTTGAGCGCTGGGCTTCGCGTCACCTCCAGGACGTCACCCGCGCCCTTCTCGACCTGCAGGTTGTTCTTGTTCTTCGACATGACGACTCCGTTCGCCGGACGTGCCGGCGTGAAAAGGTCACTCGACATGAGTGACCATGCGTGGGCATGCAGCGATGCGGCGGCGGTTAAGCCTGCGTGCGATCGAGCGTGCGGTACTGGATGGCCTCGGCGAGGTGCGGCACGGCGATGGCGTCGCTGCCGGCGAGGTCTGCGATGGTTCGTGCGAGCTTCAGGATGCGGTCGTGGGCGCGCGCGCTCATGCCGAGGCGATCAATCACCGAGGCGATGAGTCGCTGTCCCGCGGCGTCTAGGGCGCAGTGGGTTCGGATGAGCCGCGGCCCCATCTGGGCGTTGCAGTGCACCCGTGGCGTGCGCGAGAAGCGACCCTGCTGAATCGTCCGCGCGGCCTCGACCCGGGCACGAATGTCGGCGGAAGATTCGCCCTCACCCGTGCGCGACAACTCGCGGTAACGGACCGCCGGGACCTCAACATGAATGTCGATGCGGTCGAGGAGCGGGCCGCTGACCCTGTTGCGGTATCGGGTGACATGGCCGGGCAGGCAGCTGCAGCGGTTCGACGGATCGCCCGCGAAGCCGCACGGGCAGGGGTTCATGGCGCCGACCAGCATGAAGCTCGCCGGATACGAGAGGCTCTGTGCGGCGCGCGCCAGCGTGACGCGCTTGTCCTCCAAGGGCTGGCGAAGCACCTCCAGCACGTGCTTTCGGAACTCGGGCAGCTCGTCGAGGAACAGCACGCCGTTGTGAGAGAGCGAGGCCTCTCCGGGGCGCGGCACCGAGCCGCCGCCGATGAGGCCGGCGTCCGAGATGGTGTGGTGCGGGCTGCGGAACGGGCGGCGCGTCACGAGCGCTTCGTTCTCAGGGAGCAGGCCGGCGACGGAGTAGATCTTCGTCGTCTCGATCGCCTCGGTGAACGAGAGCGTGGGCAGGATGGTCGGGAGGCGACGCGCGAGCATCGTCTTGCCGGAGCCCGGCGGGCCCAGCATCAGCGCGTTGTGGCCGCCGGCCGCTGCGACCTCGAGGGCGCGCTTCACGTGCTCCTGTCCCCGCACCTCTGAGAAGTCGGCGCCACCGTCGTCGGTGCCCTGGAAAAGCTGCTGAAGGTCGACCGTCTCGTAGGGGGGCGTGAGTTCGCCGCGGAGGAACCGGGTGACCTCGCGGAAGTGCGTGACGGGCCGGACCTCGATGCCGTCGACGACGGCGGCCTCGCGTGCGTTGCCCTGCGGCACCACGACGCCGCGCAGTCCGTTGTCGCGCGCAGCCACCGCGAGCGGCAGCACGCCACGCACGGGCCTCAGCGCGCCTTCGAGAGACAGCTCGCCCGCGAAGAGGTAGCCGCGCGCCTTGTCGTCGTCGACCTCGCCCAGCGCGCGGAGCAGTCCAACGGCGATCGGCAGATCGAAGGCGGTGCCCTCCTTGCGAATGTCCGCCGGCGCGAGGTTGACGGTGATGCGCTTGGCGGGGAGGTTGAAGCCGCAGTTGCGGATGGCGGTCTCGACGCGGACCTTGCTCTCGCGCACTGCGCCTTCGGCGAGGCCGACGGTGTCGATGCGCGGAATGCCGTTCTTCGCGTCGACCTCGACTTCGACGAGGACGGCGTGGACACCGACGACTGCACCCGACAGGACCTTGGCCGACATTCGCGCTCCCTTCGAAACGGACGCGCGGCCCTGAGCAGGGATCGTGCCAAGCGAAAATCGGCTGTCTGTGGGCCCAGGCGCGGCTCGTGAGTCTCAAAATGAGACCAAGGGTCTCAAAATGAGACTCTCAGCCCATGTCGACGGGATCGACGTCGATGCTGAGCGAGATGCCCGCCGGGGGCCGCGTGCGCAGCTGGGCGAGGTGCCGGATGGCGAGCGAGATGCCGGCGTGATCGGCGCTGCGGACGAGCAGCTGATGGCGAAACCGTCCGCGCAGCTTCGGAATGGGCGCGGGAGCGGGGCCGAGAAGTTCGACGTTCCGGAGCGTGTCCAAGTGGCGTGCGACGGCGCCGGCGTGCGCCTCGACCTGCGTCTCGTCCTCGCCTTCGATGCGGAGGAGGCAGAGGCGCCGGTAGGGCGGATAGCCGACCGACTCGCGCTCGGCGAGTTCGGCCTGGGCGAATCGGGCGTAGTCGTGGCCCTGGACGGCGGCGATGGCGGGCGCCTCGGGGGTGAAGGTCTGCACCAGCACGCGTCCCGGCTTTTCGCCTCGGCCGGCGCGTCCCGCGACCTGGGTGAGCAGCTGGGCCGTGCGCTCGGCCGCGCGGAAGTCGGGCTGGTGCAGACCGCCGTCGGCGAGCAGCACACCCACCAGCGTCACACCCGGGAAGTCGTGGCCCTTCGTGACCATCTGCGTGCCGACGAGCAGATCGATCTCTCCTGCCGAAAAGCGCGCCAGGATGCGTCCCAGCTGCTTCGTCGTCGCTGCGGTGTCGCGGTCGAGGCGGGCGATGCGGACGCCGGGCAGGGTGCGTTCGAACTCGTCCTCCAGCTTCTCGGTGCCGGCGCCGGTCAGCAGCAGGCGCGTCGACCCGCAGCCGGCGCACACCTCTGCGAGCAGGTCGCGCTGGCCGCAGTGGTGGCAGATGAGGGCGCGGCGGTGCTCGTGCCATGTGAAGGCGACGGCGCAGTGGGCGCAGCGGTGGACCTCGCCGCAGTCCTTGCAGAGCAGTGCCGTGGAGTGGCCCCGCCGGTTCAGGAAGACGATCGCCTGTTCGCCTCGCGTGAAGGTCTCGTGCAGCGCCGTGACGAGCTCGGGGGAGAGCAGGCCGCTCGCGGTGACGCCGTTCTCGGGGGCCGGCTTCGAGCGTCCGCGCAGGTCGATGAGCTGCACCTCGGGGAGCGGCCGGTCGATGACGCGCTTCTCGAGCTTCAGGTGCTGGTAGCGGCCCTTGGCGGCGTTGTGGAGGCTCTCAAGGGAGGGCGTGGCGCTCCCCAGGAGCACGAGGGCGCCGGCCTGTTTTCCGCGCACCACCGCGAGATCGCGCCCGTGGTAGCGCAGCCCCGACTCCTGCTTGAACGACGGGTCGTGCTCCTCGTCGACGACGATGATGCGCGGGCGTGCGAGGGGCGCGAAGACGGCCGAGCGCGCGCCGATGACGATGGGCGCCTCGCCGCGGCGGATGCGGTGCCATTCGAGCTCGCGCTGCCGGTCGGTGAGGCCGCTGTGCAGCACCGCCACCTCCGGGCCGAAGCGCTCCTGAAAGCGGGCCGAGAGCTGCGGGGTGAGCGCGATCTCCGGGACGACGACCAGCGCCTCGCCGCCCGTCTCACGGACCTTGCGGATGAGCGTGAGGTAGACCTCGGTCTTGCCGCTGCCGGTGACGCCCTCGAGGAGGCAGGTTGTCTGCGCGCCCTGATCGAGGATCTCGGAGAGCGCGCGGATCACCTGGGTCTGTTCCTCCGTCGGTGCAGGCCAGCGAAGGCCTTCGGGGCGGCGGCCCGCGCCGACGGGGCGGCGGTCGATGCGAATGAGGCCTTTTTCAGCCAGTTTTCGTGCGAGGTCCCGGACGGTGGCGAACTCGCTGCGCAGCGACTCGATGGAGCATTCGCCGAGGAGTGAAAGCTTTTCGTACAGCGATCGCTGAAGCGCGGAGCGGCCGAGCAGCGACGGATCGCCGCCGGGAGCGATGCCGAGGACCTCCTCGAACTTCGCGGCCTCCGCCGTCTCGATGGTGCGGGTGAGGTGCACGAGGCCGTCGCGTTCGAGCCGCCCCAGCAGCTTGTCGGGGACGAGGTGGCCCTGTCCGCCGTCGATGGCCCGGAGCGCCTTTCGCAGCTCTTCGGGCAGGTCGCCGGTGGAGAGCCGCCGGCGGCCCTCGATGCTCATCGACGCGACGAGCGTGACCTCTCCCTTCGTCTCCGGCGGAAGGGCGGAGCGGTAGGCGAACGAGAGCGGCGCGGCGTAGTAGTCGGCGGCCCAGCGGCACAGCGACATCATCTCGGGTGAGACGATGGGGCCGTCGTCCAGGAGCGAGGCGACGGGCCGGGCGCCTTCCGGGGCGGGGCCCTCGCGGACGGCGTCGATGAGGCCGAAGACGGTGCGGGTTCCGAACGGCACGACGACGCGGCGGCCGGGCAGGGTGCCTTCGGCGAGGCCTTCGGGGACGAGGTAGGTGTATCGGCCCGGCACTCCGCCGGTGACGACCACATCGGCAAGCTGCGGCACGGCTAGTCGCTCTCGTCGTCCAGCTCGAGGGCCTCGGTCGAATCGATCACGCCCGTCGCCTGCTTCGAAACGAGCTGCAGCGCCAGCACCTTCACCGGCTGCCTGTTTTCAATGCGCCACAGCTCGACGCTGCGCGACGCGCGCGGCTGCGTGGGACCGGCGCCGTCGAGGATCCGGACGTCCCACACCTCGCCGCCGACCTTGGCCGCCAGCCCCACGGGCCGGTAGCGCTCCTTGTCGACGCGCAGCTGCGCCTTGTGGAACTCGCGGGGCCGCGCGCCCAGCACGAAGACGGGGCGACGTCCCTGCCGGGAAAGCGAGATCGTCCCCAGATCCACCGCGTTCTGCGTCGCCACCTTCGTCAGCGCCGCGTCGAGGTTCGGGCCGCCCTGCGTGCGGGTGAGCCACAGCGGACAGGCGAGGCTCGCGAGGGCGGCGAGGGCCGATTGGCGCGGGCCCTCCTCGGTCACTTTCCCCGCAGAGAAGGTGACTTCACTCGCCTCCGGCCCTCCGGTGGCGAGCCTGCACTGCCCCGGCGCCGGAAAGTCGAGGGTGAGGGCCAGCTCCTTCCCGTCCGCCGCGTACCGGATGCGGCCATCGAACGAGGCCGATGCGCTCGATTCGGCGCGGTGGTGCTCGCCCGCGCGCCGCAGCACCGTGCGCGCGTCGAGCGTGTAGGCCCGGGCCGTCAGGGCGGGGGCGGCGACGAGCATCAGCAGTGCGGCGAGGGTGCGGGTCATGGACGTTCCAGGAGGTCGCGCAGGTGGGCGAGCAGTCCGTCGCGCAGCTCGGGCCGCTTCAGCGCCCACGCGATGTTGGCCTTGAGGTACCCGAGCCGGTCGCCCGCATCGTAGCGGACCCCCCGGACGGGGCAGCCGACGAGCCGGTTCTGGCGGGCCAGCTCGGAGAGCGCGTCGGTGAGCTGGATCTCCCCGCCGGCGCCGGGCGGCACGCGCTCGAGGATCTCGAAGATGTCGGGGGGCAGGACGTAGCGGCCGAAGATGGCCATGCGCGAAGGGGCGGTGCCGCGCGGGGGCTTCTCGACCAGCCGGTCGATCTCCCAGGTGCCGTCGCTGTCCGGCCGGCCCGCAGCGATGCCGTAGCGCTCGGTCTCGTGCTCAGCCACCTCGACGAGCGCCACCACCGCCTTGCCCGTGCGGCGCGCCACCGAGAGCAGCTGCCCGATGGCCGGCTCCGGCGCGTCGATCAGGTCGTCGCCCAGCATCACCGCGAACGGCTCGTTCCCGACCACGGGGCGCGCGCACAGCACCGCGTGGCCCAGCCCCAGCGGCTCCTTCTGCCGGACGCTCATCAGCGTGGCGAGGTCGTTGGTCGCCCGCAGCTCCGCGACGAGCTCGTCCTTGTTCCGTTCCGAGAGCGTCCGCTCGAGCTCGTACGCGATGTCGAAGTGATCCTCGATGGCGCTCTTGCCGCGCCCGTTGACCAGCACGACCCGTCCGATGCCCGCCGAGACGGCCTCCTCGACGACGATTTGTATTGTCGGCTTGTCAACTATAGGCAGCATCTCTTTCGGGATGGCCTTGGTGACGGGGAGGAAGCGGGTGCCCAGGCCGGCGGCGGGGATCACGACCTTGGTGAGGCGTTCGAACATCGGCTCTCCGGAGAGCGGGCGGGGGGCCGGACCTTAGCAGGGGCGGCCCTGAACGTGGCGAACCTCGGTGGCTCGGGTAAGCTGGAATCTTCAAGGAGTGGCGGGGATGCGACGCATCGGGCTGGCGATGTTCCTGTTCGTGCTGGTGGGGCGCGTGGCGGCTGCGGCCGACGACGTGAAGCCGCCGGTCATCAAGCACGTGCCGCCGACGAAGCTCGTGAAGGGCGAGCCGCTCACTCTTTCGGCCGAGATCAGCGACGACCACGAGGTCTGGGCGCCGACGCTGCACCACCGCACACCCGGGGCAAAGAAGTACACCGAGGTCTCGCTGGAGCCGAAGAAGGGCAGCACCTTTGCGGCGACCATCACCCCGACGGGCGACCTCGAGTACTGGCTGGAGGCCTATGACGAGTTCGGCAACGGCCCGGCGCGCAAGGGTACCCGCGAAAAGCCGATCAAGGTCCTGGCCGAGAAAGGGCCGGTTCAAGGGAAGGTCGAGGCATCGGGCGAGAAGTCGGCGGCGCTGCCCCAGCCGCCGCCGCCGCTGCCCCCTCCAGTTGCTGCGGCCGCTCC
>JACCDP010841976.1_pt1 | contig 18550 bp, 27 predicted proteins | sample 7445841 | NCBI WGS metagenome assembly JACCDP01 (sample SAMN15323441, study PRJNA562643) | freshwater metagenome | isolation source: river surface water | place: USA:Blue River Watershed | collected 2017-08-17
CTAATGCTACTTCAGATAACTTAGTTTGTTTACCTTTAAGTATCTCTACCACTTTTAGTTTCTCGAGATTGTCTTGGCTAATAGGTGTAAACTCTGCCCTGTCGTAGAGGCTGTCGATAATCCCCATACAGGCCAAAGGTGAGAAAGCCTGATCTCTAACTTTGTTGAAATCATACTCTCGAATTATTACTTTACGTCTTAGAGTTCTTATCGCCATTTCAATACAAACATTGTTCTGTCTGCCTCATTACGAAACCAAAATTTACGATTGTTCATATACCAACGATGACATTTAGGATTTTCACTTTCTGCCCAACCGATGTTGTTGCCGACATCGCCGAACTGTTTAAAACACCATGCTTCCATTTCTCGCCAATTGCCTCCTACAGGTTCTACACAGTGGTAGCGAGCACCATGGACTCTATTTTCAGTTAGTACAAGATCCTCTATAGGACGATTGTGTATATCATCCATCACACGCTTAAGAGCCTGCGCCGAAATGGCACTTTTACCAGAATGGCGTCCGGTAATTTGTAACAGTCCTCTGCCTTTGTATCGTGTCATTTTATCTAATAGATCTATTTGCCACTGTTGCATCACGATGCCCATCGTAGACAAAACATAGTAAATTCTTTACCGTCTTTGAAACACCAAGTGCTTGTTGAAGCATTGTAATACCAATTAGGTTCGTAGTGGCCGCCGTGATAAAGTTTTTCTTCGCACCAACGATAAATTTCATCGCTGTCATTTTTTAAACGGGTTTGAAAAGGCCAAATTGTTTTATTCATAACTCTCATAACCACCTTAGACAGAAGAGTAGATAGTGTCGTTCTTCTTTGAACCAGAACTGTGTGCTGCCGAACATACTGTCAACCCGCCAGACAGCTCCGGTGTCGTCTAACACCAAAGATCTATTCCAACCTCCCGGTCCAAGATTTTTCTTGCACCAGCTGATAATTTCATCTTGAAGATGATAATATTCTTTGCCCAGCGTAACTTTGGTTACGACCAGGTCCTGTGTTTCTCCGCTACCCATTCTGCACCATCATATTCCTGTATGAGCCACTCGATGTCGCCCGGGATTTCTACAATTTTAAGATTGGCATGAGCACCATTAGCACCCATACCCAACGACTTGACTACTTTAATCAAATACGGATCGTCACGAGCAACCTCTCTATCGTAAAAATCTGTTTCTTTGATACCTGCCAAACGGCAGTATTCGGATTGAGCTCTCGCACTCAATCCGAATCCACCATAGCAGTCGTTGATTACTATGTGACGTATACCGGTTTTTAGATCTTCTAAAAACTTCTGAGCTTCAGTCATTTAAACCTCGACAGTCTTGTTAGGGTCCCAACCGGTATTTTCATAGCCGTCGTACCCACGTGGATTACAGACCACACGACATTCGCCGATCATATAATCAAAAGGATGATGCGTATGACCGTGAGTCCATAGTTTGATCTGCGGGTTGTCTAACATTATCTCGCTGAGATCGCTATGATACGCACCGTTCATTATATACTCACTGGCATACATAGGATGCACACTTTGATGACTAGGACTGTGATGACCTACAACTACACACCGACGATCTTTGTGCTCGCTGACTACGAGTTTGATATATTCAACGGTAAGTTTATGTCGTTCGCAGGTATCCGCAGGCTTGAGCTTTCGATAGCCGGCTTGATCATTAACGGTCGCTCGATAATCATTCATCATATCTCGAACAGCGTGAAGTGTCAATGGATCAAACTTGTTCATATCAGTCCACAAAGTACCTCCAACGAATACAACATCGTCGATGATTTTAGTATCACGCTCAAGGAAGTAGACGTTATTATGAACACCGCAGGCAGCACGAAGCTCGTCAAGTCCTTGGAAGAACTTGCCATCACTGTAGAATTCGTGATTACCAGCAACATAGATCACATGAGAGAACTGAAACGAACAACGCTTCAAGAAATCACGGAAACGGATACCGTATTCGCTTTCGGGCTTATTGACCTTGCTGGCAACCATTATGTCGCCAGACAGCACCAAAACATCAACATTGTCTTGATTTTGGATATTGATGTCTGCGAACTCTAAGTGCAGATCGGATACAATTTGGACTTTCATACGCTCTTTCTGAATAATATATGTACATTATATAGCCAGTTTAAATATATGTCAACTGTGTAAATACAGATATAAGTTTCATTAGGAGCGAAATTGTTAACAATAGACTACGAATGGCGTGTGTTGCCTGATAGAATCATTTTAGATGAAGAACTTCCTATCGATCGATTGGGTTGGAAGGGAGGAGATTACTTTAAATTGGTTAATGTGAATGGCACAGCTATGCTTATCAAACAACATCCTCTTGTGAAATTCATAAAAGACGGCGAATCAGCAGGAGCGACAGATGGAATTTCTAACACTAGTAGCTGAACTCGGATTTCCTATAGCCGCTGCATTAGCAGCTGGCTATTTTGTGTTTCTAACCCTTAAATTTATTTTGGCTGGTGTTACTAGCTCAGTGAATGGGATGGGCGGAATCATCAAAGGATTGGATTCTCGAGTTGACACTATGACCAATCAATTACAAAGAATCGATGTCAAAGTCAGTCACGCATTAGGCTTACAGCCAGACTACGATCGAATAGCTAGAGCAGATCAAGTAGATCAAAGGAAAGATTAATGTTGTTCGAGGCTTTTTTAATTTTTTATCTTCTTGAAATTTTAGTTTTAATCAGTGCGGCAGTTTGGTTTTATCACGAACCTAAAAAACAAGAAAAAAAAATTTATGACCCTTGGGGGATCTGGAAAGGAATAAAATAATGGATATTGTAGAATTAGTTAATCGTTATGGTTTCCCGGTCATAGCAGCAGGCGGCATGGGATATTTTATCTACTACGTGTGGACCTGGGTAACCACAGAGATCAAACCTGTTATAGGACAAGCTAATGGCACGTTAATCGCACTAATTGACCGTATCCGTATGTTAGACAACGATCTAATTAGATTAAATCAAAAGGTTGAAACTGTTATGGAGCTTCGCGGAAAGACCATTGAGTATGAACGTATCAAGGCTGAACAGGAAATTAACAAAACTATCTCAACTCCGCCAGAACCTACAAAGACCCTACCTCATCGAAAGTTCACTAAAGAAGAGATCAACGATGCAGCCGGTGATGATTAAGTCTTTAGAGCTATAAACTCAGCTTCCGGGATCCTAGTTTTTGTACTTTTACTTCCTAGTAACACTACGATCCTTCTACCGAAAGCAGTATCTAGCATCATAACGATACAGCCTCCGGCAGCCCTAATATAACCTGTTTTGCTTACGATAAAATCGTGTCGTTTGCCGATAATAGGATTAGTGTTTCTAAACACTATAAACTTTTTCTTGTGTCTTATTTTTACTTCACTCATTTTGCTAGCAGCGACGATTTCTGGATATAACTCTGCTGCACGTACCATTTTAATTAGATCGTAGGCAGTGCTAGAGTTCATCACACCTAACCCTGTAGGATCTATAAATTTGGTGTCTATCATCCCCAGACTGCGAGCTTTTTCATTCATTGCTTGAACACAGGCCGACCTTCCTCCAGGATATTTTTGGCATAATGTTTCAGATGCTCTGTTATCAGAATGCACTATAGCTAATTGCAGTAATTCTTTTCTGGTATAAGGTTTGATATATTCATCGAGATCCTGATGGGAATCTAGAACCACCATCGCGGTCATCAACTTAGTTATACTGGCTATACTACGATGTTGATATATGTTTTCGCTATCTAAAATTTCTCCGTTGCCGTTAGCCACGAGCCACGAGGAAGCAGTAATTCTATGTTCATTAGCGAACACATTTGAAAATGATAAAACACATAGGAAAAATAAAATCGATCTAATCATTGTTTACAAATATTAAAGTTTTTGATACCGTTAGTACTAAATTGACTAACCCATTGATCAAAGTCGCTGCCTTTGCTCATAATATAGGCAGGCATAAAATAACATTGTAGCATAGAATAGACTAAAAAGTCAAACCAATTATTTGCTAGTGGCTCTAAAAACTCCATCCCAGTCTGCGGGTAATTTAGCATTACGCATCTCCTCAATACGTTCTAACCATAGATCATAGTAATGATCCATCTGTCCGTTGAATGATCCTTTTAGATCGTTTACAGAACTCGTAGCTTCTTTCCATTTTTGTTCTCTGTAATGCTGTAACATAAGGTTATGCATTTCTCGAGAAGCTGTCCAATCGTTCCATTCTTCCGGAGTTTTTGGGTTATAAAATACTGTATAGATTGTTACGCCTTCTTTTTTGCCTTTGACTGCAATACAGTCTAATTCGAGAGTAAAATAATCGTCGCCTAGTCTCTCAGCAGTTATGGGTCCGAGTACGATAAGTACACCATAGTTTTTACTCTGTCCTTCGAGTCTGGATGCAAGATTAACAGCATCGCCAAGACAGGTATAATCAAAACGCTGCTCGCTACCCATATTACCAACAACTACAACGCCTGTGTTGATACCGATACCCATACCAAAGGGAGGAACACCTTCTTCCTTGATACTGTCATTGAACGCATCTAAACTTCCTAACATTTCTAATGCTGCTCTCACAGAATCTTTACAATGTTTGGTTTCGTCTAAAGGTGCATTCCAAAACGCCATCTGTGCGTCACCGATGTATTTGTCTAATGTACCACCTGTTTCTAGAATGGTGCGAGTCATAGCAGTCATATAACGATTCATGATACTGGTTAGGCCCTGTACATCTTTACCATAGTGTTCTGATATACTAGTAAAGCCTCGTACATCTGTAAACATAATGCTGAGTTCTTTTTCTTCACCGCCTAACTTCAATAGACTTGGGTCTTTGATTAATTTGGCAACAAGGTCTGGACTGAGATAACTTTGAAACTGTTTTCTGATCTGTTGTTTCTGTAAGAATTCGCTTACAAACTTAATACCATAAGCATGAAGCATGACCAAAACAAGGCCGACCACGAGAGCAGTTGAGTCGAAGAGCCAACTAAACTGTGCATAAGCATAGGAGCCAGCGAATAAACCAACACCAATAATAAGAATACCTGAGCCAATACCAACATAAGTCCACCTTGTTAAGAAAATTAATAATATACCCGATAATACCAAAGATAATACTTCAACAACATCTGCATATCCGGGTCTTTGTATATTTGACTGCGACATCATAGTTCCTATCACGGTACCTTGCAGATAGTGAGGCCATACTTCACCCGCGGCAGTGGCTACAGGATTCGCAAGACCTGCGGCACTGAGACCTACTATAACTATACCGTTGTTAAAACTTTTAGGCAAGGATACGAGACTGTGTTCGATTGGTTGACTGGACCAATCTATCCAAATCCTAGCGAGATTGTCTGTTTCGATCTTACCTATTTTAGGAATCCTTAATGCTTCTACGCCAGTATCTCCGATCTTAACCTGTATTCGATCTTCTGAAGCAGCCCTTAATGTTTCTAATCCTAGAGAAGGATGAACGTGTTCACCTGCGGCTATTACCAGCGGCATCCTTCTTACCACACCGTCTATTTCTGGAAAAGTATTAACAATACCGATTCCTATTGCCAGTTCGTTGATAGGGTCAACACTGTTAATGACGCCAGGATACTGAACGACTTTTCCGCTGGGATCTTGTCCTATTAATTGTACGCTACTACCAAAGTCTGTATTTCTACTTTTCGTATGTCCTAGGGAAGGTATAACAATGGGATGTTGTTTCATTGTTGCTGCTAGAGCGGCATCTTGATTAAAACGATCCTTCTCCGGCATCAGTACATTGAAGACCACTAGTCCTGCTTCTCTTTTATATAATTCTTTGATTATATCTGCATACTGTCCTCTCGGAAACGGCCATTGACCGTACTTCTCAAGAGCAGCTTCGTCTATGTTAACAACGTGTACAGGAACTTCTTTTTTAGGTGCGTTAGTAATTAGTTGATCAAAATAACGTAATCTTACACTTTCTACAAATGCAGGATCAAATAATCTTATTAACACTACTATAGTTAAAGTGACTAAGGCAGTCCAAGGGTTTAAAAGCAATTTCTTCATAGTCAAATATTTATCGCTAAATACTCGCGGGGAGTAACTAGCCTGTAAAGGCTCTATATATCGTCAACACGGTTAACACCCGGTATATAGACAAAGAGGTGAGACCATAACTTTTAAAGGATAATTATGGAACTCTTTACGCTCCAAGCCCTTTGGGCATTTCTCGCTATCATTTTGATAGACATAGTATTAGCAGGTGATAACGCTCTGGTTATCGGAATGGCTGCTAACAAACTTCCAGACCATTTACGCAAGAAGGCAATCTTCTGGGGTACCTTTGGTGCTATCGCCATTCGATTCGTATCAGTTGCGGCGCTGACTTATCTACTGATGATACCAGGCCTACGTGCTATAGGTGCAGCCGCATTGATATGGATTGGTTGGAAACTGGTATTCGATAGCGGTGAGCACGAAGTAGAAGCCAAAGATACTTTCTGGGGTGCTATATCAACTATCGTAGTTGCTGATGCTGTTATGGGAATTGACAACGCATTAGGTATTGCCGCTGCCGCTAACGGAAACTTTGTTCTAGTAGTAGCAGGATTATTGATCTCAGTACCAATCATTCTGTTTGGTGCTACTTTAGTCAGTAAGATTCTACAACGCTGGCCGGACACAGTATTCGTCGGTTCATTCGTTCTGTTTGCAGTTGCGTTCTTAATGCTGATGAAAGAACCATTGTTAGCCAATTGGTGGGCTCAACTAGAAGTATGGGCAGCTAAAATACTTCCTTGGTTGGCGGCATTAGTCATCACTGCTGTACAGTATAACAAAGCCAAACTACATCTACACAAGAAATTTCTTTTTAAGTCGGATCGCCAAGAATAAGTTTAGAATCGTCGCCGATACCTAATATACAGGCAACCTCGGAAGTCATTTGTAATAACGTCCAGGTGCCTGTTTTGTTATTAACAAAAAGGCTATATCTAGTTTCATCTCTAGCATCTTTAGCCGTCCATATAGGCTTTTCATTATAATTTTCAATAAGAGATTTGATTATTTTTTGAGTGTTATCGCAAATTACAGGTTTACGACTTTCAAACGCTTGGGCGTTGGCTATAGAGCTAGTTAGGCAGAATAGGAACGCCAATGCTAATGTACGCATGGCATACTCCATAAAATATTATTTATTGTCCTTGTGTTACAGTAATGGCTGCACAACTGATCTGTGCGCAGTTGTGTGTGATAGAGTAGCTCTGCTGTGTACCGCCCTGTTGTGTTAATGTCATTGATGTAGTACCGCCTGTAAGCTCAATCTTAGCCATATGTCCTGCTGAACCGCTCTGTGTTAGGTCTACAGTTTTATTTCCACCCGAAAGATTGATTTCGGCATAATGATTTCCAGTGCCACTTTGATTTATAGATAAACTATTTGATGCGTTATTAACAGTGGCCATAATACCTTTGGTGCCTCCGCTGCCATTCTGTGTTAAATTTATTATATTGCTATTGCCTGTTATCAATGCCTCGATATAGTTACTAGTTGTTGCTCCTGTAGTGGATTGTGTAACAGATGTCGAGTTGTTAGATCCTATTAGATCTATTTCGACGTAATTTTTATTACCTGTTTGATTAACGGTGGCAACATTATAGTTTCCGATCTGTTCAATTATTACTCTGTTACCTGTCTGTTGACTCCATATATTTGCTCTATTGTCAAATCCTGTATTGGAGGCAAATGCTGCTGTTGAGCAAGTAGAACTATTAGGACACGCAGGTGCAGTACTACCACCGCCTGTAACTGGAGCAGTGGATCCCGGGTTCGGTGAAATAGGTCCAAATGTTGTACCATTTAGTGTCGTTGTTCCTTGTAAATCGTCGACGAATAGGATAGGACTCAATGCTGTATCACCTAAATTGAAACTGGCAAAGCCTAGGGTATAGTCTCCGCTGACAGTAACTTCAATGGTGGCCAACTGCCAACCCGTCGATCCATAACTGTCTGTGGCATAGTTACCTGTACCTGGATTAGTAAATCCCAATAAGGAATAATTTTTGTTTTCGTTGTTTAGTTTAGGTAGACTAGGACCTGTTAATGTCATCATAGATCCGTCATTGAATGGTACGTAGTCTGTACTCATATACTGCCAGGCAATAACATAGACTTTCCCTGCTTCTAGAGTAACTGTGCGTTTTGCCCAAGATGCATTTGTCGGAATTGAATTACCACCCTGGGATGCCAAGAAGTTTTTAATTTCAGTGATCTGTGTAGCAGTTAGTCCTAGGCTAGCACCGGCAGAATCGAACGTAGGACTACCGGCTCCTGCTTGTATAGCCATCATATATGTGCCATACGGTGTAACATTCCAAGTCTTGCCGCCACCTGGCTGGTAGTTTATTACTCCCTTGGATGTCTGTACACCTTCGCCTTCGCTCGACCATCCGGAAGTTTTCTCTGTGCCAGTGCCGTTTGAGATCGTCCAGTTATTTGTATTACCTAATTCAAAACCTAAGTTGTCGCCTTGTGGACTACATGGATTACAAGTTGTAGTTGGCGCTGGAGCCGATTGTCCGGCAGCAAGAGGTGTAGTTGTAGCACTATAACTGCTTAGTTCAGTTGATGTAGGATATAATGTTTGTACCGTAAAAGTTGTAGATCCTCCGTAGCTATATCCTGCGCTGTTACTGATAAAATATCCTGTGCCACCACCTACGTTAGGCACGCCTATGTATAAAATACCATCACCCAGTGCCTGTGCGTAACCGGAAGAAGATACAACTTGTTTTTGTGTTCCATTACTACTATATTGAACAAGTTGAACATTCGGACGTATACCGGCACTGGTTGATACTGTTGATCCTGTGTCTACGAATTTAATATAATCTCCCGATGCCCAAGTAATATTAGTCCAGTTCGTATAAGGTGCTATAAATGGATTTATAAAATTATAAACAGTACAGCTGGCGCCTACAGATCCGCATCCGCTGCGAGCCACATCAAATACTTGATTTTGGCTGTATTGACCGTCAAAAAGTCCAGCAGCGTAAGTAGCTTTGCTAACCAGTAACAGAAAAAAGGCAACAAATAACCATGCCCAATATTTTAATCTTGCACTTAAAAATGTTATCGGTTCCATTGTCTCACCGTTACAACATTGCCGTTAGCTCCGCTGCCTACTTGTCGCTGACTAATATCAACATTATTCACTGAAATATTATATTGTGTATTGTCAGTGGTTTCTAACGTTCTTATGTGTATGACATTACCTCTATTTGGATCGTCATGTTGATACCAATTATATCCTTTTTCGTTTCCGCAAGAAGTAAAAGGCCAACAAGGATTAGCTGCTATCTGTTCTCCCGTGGCACTTTTTGTAGTTCCGATTTCTCCTGATAATGCTCTTTGTACCGTTTTATCAGAAGTTCCTTCTCGTTCTTTTTTCGCTATATCGTCGTCTCGATCTCTGGCAACTTTTCGTTCGTCGTCGTTGGCTCGACTTTTATCTTTCTGCGCTTCTTTCTTTTGATCTCTTTCAACTACCGCCTTGGCTACTTGTTCTGGCTTTCTTAGAGAACCTTCCCCGTAAGCGTTCATTACACTAGGATCGACCTGTACAGGGGGAAGTGGAGATTCTTGATAACTGGCGGCATAGGTAGCTAAAAACGGACCATCCATACTAACTTTACCTGCAGTGGTAGTTACGTCAATAGCTCCACAGGTACAGTTTCCTGGCAGTTCTACTCTTTGTGAATCTCGGTCATCTTTGCAGCTAGGTAACAAAACTACAGTGCTTCGACCTAATTCGTCTACGGTCATGGCAAAATCAGTTCCTCTTACGGCTATGGCCGCAGTTGGAGTTTTTATATTAACATTCTGTGCAGAATTTTTAGCGATCGCTCCCGAAGCCATTCTTACTGTTCCGAGTGCTACTTTCATCGAACTCTTAGAAGCTCCGCCCTTGGGGTCATAGACAAAATCATCTATGACGAGTTTACTGTTCTCTGTTATTTTGGCTGTGCTATTATCCGAAAACGTGATGGTGAGTTTTGTACTCGATCCAACGCTTACTGTATCGTTAGACTCGATCACAGAATCTTTCGATGCTTTGATCGATTTACTGCCTCTTTTGATTTCGACGGCTGTACCCTGGAGCTCAGTGATCTTGCCTATGTTGGCTTGAGCCCCAGATGCAAATAGTAATAAAACCAGCCATAAATGTTTCATTAGTTCCCTGTGGTTACGGTTACATTATTACTGTTACCAGTTGTGGTAATGTTTACAGTTGTGTTGATCGTTCCGCTCTGTGTTACAGAGTGTGTATTAGAAGTTCCGGTCACTGCGGCTACCAATGAATGACCTAGGCCTGCGCTAGCCCCCGACATAGAACTTGTAAATGTATTGCTGTCTCCTAGTATTGTAATGCTGCTAGAAGAGTTGTTTGTTAATATAGATTGTGTGACTGTGTTACTATCACCGGTGATGCTTAAAATATTTGTGATATTGCTACCTTTTATTGTACTGGTAACAGTATTACTGTCTCCTGTTATAGTCATCGTGCTGGTAACATTTGTACAAGCAGTAGTTCCGTCTCCGCAGGTAAATGTGATCTGATTGGTGTTTCCTGAGACTGTTTTAGTAATTGTGTTACCACTGCCGATTACTGTGTAATCTAAAATGTTACCATCTCCTGTTTGGCTAGCAGTAAGTGTGTTATTACTTCCTGTTATTTTGCTTTGATTGTTCAAACCACTGTTGCCTACTCGGTTGGTGCTTCCAATTTGAGTAATTGTAACTGTGTTAGAGCTACCAGCTTGTTCGATGAACACCGAATTATTTGCCAGTGCTCCTGAACCCCAAAACATTGCAGCCATTATAAAGGCCATCTTATAGTTATTTTTAATCATTTATTTCGCTCCTTGGTATTATTATATACCTTATTTTTTGTTGGAGATTTAACCTTAGAATTTTCTAGGTTTTTTGTCTCACTGTTTCTTAGGTTGCTCTCCTCCAATATTTTTTCCGTCATCGGACGTAGGTGCTGCGGGTGCAGCTTCGGGGGTATTTTTAGATGTGGAGTCTTTCTGAACCAACTCATCTTTTTTCTCCTCGGTTTTATATGCCCAGTGTCCTTTTTTCTCACCTACTCGAATCATTTCAATAACTGCGGCATGAATAGCTAATTGAATAGCTTTGTTCATTGATTCGTTAGTAGCCGAACCGGTTTCTAATTCTAAACTCTTTGTTCCGGCTTCGTAGAATCTTAGAACTCCAGCTTTATCTTGGAAACTGTATACGGTTTTAGAAACGTTTACTACCGTTAAAACTTCTCCAGTAGCCACGCTTACTGCTCGTAGGCTAACTGTTACTTCATCTTGACGATATTCAGTAGAAGCGCCGATGCCTAACAATCTAGCACCGCTACCACCGCTCATAGTATTTGAATCGTATCCGATAATTCCGCCTTCTAATATCATTCCTGCAAACAACATTGGAGGTAAAGGTTGTGCCTTATCTCCTTGATAAAGTTCTCGCATCTGACGGATCAGTTGTCTTTCTTTGATTAAATTATCAAGTCCGCCTCTTTCAAGAACTTTGAACCATTGTCCATTGCCCACTTCCTGTAAACTCTTGACCAGATAAGCATCTGCTCCTTGTGTCACTGCCGAGCTTAGGCTGGCAATAGTTTGACTGGCCTTACGCTGTCCAGTCATATCTCTAAAACTATAAACTGCCACTGGAATGGATCCGTTTTGAGGGGCTTTTAAGTTTGATTCGGATTTAAGAACTGGCTTGGTAACTTTAGGATCATCAAAACTTCTAACTGCATTTCCTAGGGTGCCGCAGCCTGCAAGCAGTAGTGCAAGAGCCAGTGGGGTTAATTTTATTAAGGTGATAGCCATCCAAAGTCTCCTATAGGTACTGTCATTGTTGTTACGTTGCCGTTTTCATCTCTAATCGTTATTTCGATTAGACTACCTGTTTTAGTATAGGTAATTGTTCCGCCATTAAAGGCAAATGTTCCACTTGCTTGTGTGCCTTGCCCTTCAAATAATTTTTCAGTGATTTGTCTTGCTAGCTCGTTATAAACTCTAGATTCTAAATTAGCCACGAATTTAGCCATTGTGGTATTTTTAGCATCTTGTTCGGCTTTGAGTGCATCAGCTTTTTTTTCTGCTGCTATTGCTAGTTTACGACTTAGCTCTTGACTATAAATCGTAAGGACGTGACTGGAATAACCTATTCCAGAAAATGATGGACTACTGAATTGATGGACAAGTTCGGCAGCATTACTTGCCGTCGATAAGGATAAAAATATCCCTAAAGATACTAACGTTTTCTTCATCGGTTCGCTCCCGGTTACCTAATTATTTAGTGAACCGGTCTAAAAAATTATAGTATGAGTTAAACCAATAGAATATAAGCGATAGCTAGATAGGTGAATTGATGAGCGAATTGATCTAAACCAAACTGATTCCAGAACTGAGGTTTAGTATTGTCTTTACATCCGTATTTGACTTTTACGAAATCTATGATGTAATGTAGTATTCCTTCGGAAAATGCCACGATTAAAATGGTTAATCCAGACAAAGGATGGATGAAATTAAATGCCAATAGAGCGACTAACGTACAGGCAACGTGATCACTGCTATGGCTAATTCCAATAGGATCTAACCAAACTCCTTTTTTAACAGTCTGTAAATAAGTTTGGATTTTAAAGTCTGCATACCAATGTTTGACCTGCAGAAATAATAAAAGTAGTAGTATTTCCATTTATGCTATTTATATAGCGTTTTTTCTAAATTTCCGGAAAAAGGCAGTCCTGTATGAAAACACGCACATCTTCTTCATTTAACCCTAAGCTAGACATAACTTTAGGGGTGTGCGGATTCATTTTTTGATTTTGAGCATAATAATTTTGCTCAAAAGTAGAATCTGCTGTCATATTATTAGTTTTCCCTACAGTTTCTACGTAATGATTTATCAATATGTGTGCTAGACTTTCTATTTGATTTAGTTCAGATTCGTCACTGACGTTTCCAGCGGCCACCATGCTTTTACTAAAAATACGCTGTGCCCAATCGGGCAGTTCACGTTTCTTGATCCATTCGTATCTAGTGACTTCTTCGGCAAAATAATTGATCATAGGATGTTCTCGATCTACTGTAGGACTGTAGTCTATGAAACATCCAGTGATTTTATTTTTACCGGCTATTACATCAAATCCAAATATAGGTGCCGGGTTGTGGATATGAGGAAAGACACAGCAATGCATCATCCAGAGGCCCTTTGTGGATCGGGCATCGACTACATCGATATGGGCTCTACGATAATTGCCGCTGGTCCAAACACGATTAACCCAACCTGGCTGATTAAATCTTTCCATCCCGGGTTCGAAGGATTCGATTCCTGTCTGATCAAAACGAGTTTCTAAAAGTTTTTGTATCCCGATAAGAGTGTCCCATACTTTACTGTTCAAGCGGTTCTCCATTCTCATCGACCTCTAACCAAGTATAATCTCCCATCCACTTTACACGACAGATATATTCATACCAGTCCGGCGCTCCGGTGCTCCAGTCATTAGGACCGTTCATAGTAAGAAGTGTGCCTCCCTTTCTATTGTCATACGCTAGCCAATATGTCTGTCCGTGGTATGTTTGAAATTGATATTTTGCTGCGTGAACTAGATCTGTAATTTCTAATCTACGTTTAATACTAGCTGCTTGCTTTTGTAGCACGGCAACCAATTCCATAATACGATTGTATTCTTGTTGCCCGTGCATACGTGCAACATTGACCATTATATCTTTTTGTTTTTCTACCGGTATTAAGTCAAAAGCAGGACCACCTACTTCAGTCGGATAGGGAGTTACATTTCTGTTAAAAAATTGAATTAGGGAATCGCCGACTTGACTGTCGTAACTGTCCTTACCTTTGGCGAGATTACTTTTTTGACTCGCCATTTAGGTCTTTCATGATTCGTATGGCCCATTCAAATGCTACTCGAGCTTCGTCTCCCAGATCATCTGTAAGTTCTGCACGTATTTGTTCTTTAAGTTTTTCCGGATCTTTAAACCTATAGAAACGTCCTTGGCCAGGGACACGTTTGGCAATCATTTGGCCGCCATACAAATCTCCCATATGACGACAGTAAAGATGTGCTTTGATAAGGTGTTTCCTTTCCGGATCGTTGACTAACTCTAATAGATAATTGTGATACTCAACAGTGGATGGCAACCATTTAAAATTGTGATCTTTGCCGGCCAACTCGATAAAATCTTGATAGATCGGCCAAGCCCTTTCGATATCTGGAAGATTAACAAAATTACCTAGTAATTTATTTCCCATTTCGATGGGTTGATAGATCAAGATCATTTGCCATAGATAATTGGCATAGTCTTCTTTAGATATAGATCCGCTTAATAGTTTCTTAGCGAATTCTGTGCGTTCTGCATCTGAATGCAGATCTTTGGTTATTTCTCGTAGGCTCATAGTGTGTTATTTACACCTTAGAAATTTTCAACATTAACAATAAGAGATCTTTTTCATTATCAAATTTAATGAAAAATGTATTGTTGCTGTTTTTTTGATACTGCCACTTTGTTCCTAATTTTCCAAAGGATTCTTCTATCGTTCTGATAAAATTTAACCTCCCTTGTTTTCCCAAAGTAACTGCCGGAGTTCGATAGTCTTTGATAAGTGCCCAATGTCCAAATCTTTTTGATCCTACATTTTGATAAGAAATTATTTTATAATTTTTTTGGATCATTCTCTTTCTAAATTAATCTGTAACGGAAATCCGTTCAGTCTAGAAAGTTTGGTAGATTCTACTGATTTGTGCTCAGCTATTTCGTAATTAAAAACACCGACCACAGCAGATCCAGTATTATGAATTTCTAGAGTAAGATCTTTAGCAACATTTTCATTATGTTTAAAGATAGAAGTTAATAATTCTATAACAAACTCCATTGGTGTTTGATCATCGTTTAAGAAAACTACTTTCCACATCGACGGAGGTTGCAGATTAACTTTAACTTTTTCTTCTGTTTTGATTTCTGTGCTCATTAGTTGCTCCGGTAACAGTGGGGGGATTTCTCCCCCCTATATTATTACTTAACCTCTACGATGTCAATAACTTTAGGTTTGGCAGATTCTGGAATGTTTCTTACCAACTTAACAGTTAACATACCGTTTTTAGTTTCTGCTCCAACAACTTCAATGTGTTCTGCAAGAGGAAATTCCTTACAGAAATCACGTGTTGCTAGACCTCTGTGTAGATATACGATTTCTGTGCTTTCGTTAGGAGTTTGAGTCTCTCCTTTTACTATGAGAACGTTGTCCTCAACAGTTACAGAAATCTCCGACTTTTCAAAACCAGTGACTGCGATCTGAATCTCGTACTGATTTTCTCCGGTCTTAAGAATATTGTGAGGCGGATAATTATTAGACACGCTGTTGGCGAAACGACGTTCCATTTGATCAAACATTGTGTCAAATCCGATTAATGCTCTGTTGATAGCATCTAGTCTTGCTAATTGGTTATTCATAATAATCTCCTTATAAAGTAAGATAACCGGGCTCTATGCCCTATTACTGATCCTCACCTGAGTGATCTGTAATCTTGTTTTCTGTTTCTTGAAGAGTTTCTTCTGCGATCAGTTTAGAAACTTCTTCAATCACAGAGTGTTCGTTTTTTCTAAAGATAGTATCCCAATTGTTGTCAAAAGTTTTTTGATCAACGCTGAAAGGACGTGGTCTACTACCTTTACCTGCTTCGGCCATTTGTTATTCCTTCTTTTCTGTAAAGGTAGCGTCTACTACATTATCATCAGAAGAATTTTGGCCGGCTGCTGTTTCTTGTGCTGGCTGCTGTTTGGCCTGCTTTTTCTCGAGTAGAGTCTTCATCGCCGGATATACTTTGTTAAGTTCTTCGGTGATTTTTTCTTTATCGTCTCCTTTAAGAGATTCTTCTACTGATTTTAGTGCAGATTCTAATTCGTTGATTTCCGACTCAGTTAATTCTGATCTTAGTTCTTCAAGATCTTTTTTAACTTCATGGATTTGAGCCTCTGCTGAATTTTTAGTATCGATTAACTCTCTGGCTTTTTTATCTGCCTCGGCATTTGTCTCTGCATCGCGGATCATTTCTTCAATCTGTTCTTTGCTTAGACCGGAATCAGATTTGATCGTGATCTTATTTTCTTTGCCTGTGTTTTTATCTTTGGCAGAGATATTCATGATACCGTTGGCATCGATATCAAAAGTAACTTCGATCTGCGGAAGTCCTCTACGAGCAGGAGCGATACCTTCAAGATTAAATTCGCCTAGAAGTTTATTATATTGTACCAGTTCTCTCTCGCCTTGGAACACTTTGATAGTCACCGCAGGCTGATTATCTTCGGCAGTGCTAAATGTCTGTGATGCTTTAGTAGGAATCGTGGTATTCTTCTGAACTAGTTTAGTCATCACACCACCTAAAGTTTCAATACCTAAACTTAGTGGAGTGACATCAAGCAACAATACATCATTCCGATCACCGCCTAGAACAGCGCCTTGGATAGCAGCACCGACTGCTACTGCTTCGTCTGGATTAACATCCTTGCGTGGTGCTTTACCGAATAGCTTTTCGACTTCTTCTTGTACTTTTGGCATACGTGTTTGTCCACCGACTAAGATAACTTCATCAATATCCGAGGCGGCAACACCTGCATCCTTCATAGCGATACGACATGGCTCTAGGCTACGTTGGATCAAATCTTCAACAAGGCTTTCAAGTTTGGCCTTGGTCAACTTGACCACTAGGTGCTTAGGACCGCTAGCGTCAGCAGTGATGTAAGGTAAGTTGACTTCTGTCTGTGTGCTGTTTGATAATTCAATCTTGGCCTTTTCAGCAGCATCCTTTAGACGCTGTAGAGCCAATACATCTTTAGTTAAGTCAAAGCCTTGTTCTTTCTTGAATTCATCAACAAGATAATCCATAATGCGTTGGTCAAAGTCTTCACCGCCTAAGAATGTATCACCATTGGTGCTTAATACTTCGATCTGCTTGTCACCATCTACGTTGGCGATTTCGATGATTGAAACATCGAAAGTACCGCCACCGAGGTCATAGACAGCAATTTTGCGATCTGCTTTGTCTTGTTTATCAACACCGTAGGCCAATGCAGCCGCAGTGGGTTCGTTAATGATACGCAGAACTTCTAGACCGGCAATCTGTCCTGCGTCTTTGGTTGCCTGTCGTTGTTGGTCATTAAAGTAAGCAGGTACAGTGATGACAGCCTTGGTAACTTCTGAGCCAAGATAGTCTTCTGCGGTCTTCTTCATCTTGCGAAGGACTTCTGCAGAAATCTGCGGAGGGGCTAATTCTTTGCCCTGCGATCTTACCCATGCATCACCGTTTTTACTTTCGATGATTTCGTAGGGCATAAGATCGATATCTTTTTGTACAGCCTGTTCTTTGAACTTACGACCGATTAGGCGCTTGGCTGCATAAATTGTATTTTTTGGATTAGTAATCGATTGTCTTTTAGCACTTGCACCAACTAGGATTTCTTCTCCTGTATAGGCAACGATACTAGGTGTAGTACGAGCACCTTCTGAGTTTTCAATTACTTTGGAAGTTCCGTTTTCGACGATAGCCACGCAAGAGTTGGTGGTGCCGAGGTCAATACCGATGATCTTAGACATAATATCTCCTTATAAAGTAAGATCTTTTTGAGCCCTATGCTCTACAAACTGCCCTATGGTACAGTTTATAAATTTATTTATCTTTGATTTGCCAGAGGCATAAACAATTTGCCGTCTAAACCGGAACTGGCCGTTCTTAAAGATTTAAACACATTTTGTACACCCACTGCTTGATTCCACGCATCTTCTAAAGCGTGATGTTTTAACACAGGAGGACGTTTCGGATCTATTCCTAAATCAAACAGTGTACGAGTATCTCGTACTTCCCAAAACTGCCAAGGGATAGCTTTACCTATTTTTCGAAAAAGGTTTTCACAGATAATCACATCAAAGCCAGCACCGTGACTCCAAACACGTTTAGCACCCCAGCAGAATTTGTACAGTTGATTCATAGCATCAACGATGTCAATCCTGTTATCCGGACTAAAAGCTTCGTCTTGTGCAGCCTGACTTTGATTACTCCACCAATCTAAGGTAGCTTGGCTAACTGTGCAGCCTAAACGATCACAACTATCTAAATCCACTTTTACATAGAATTTTTCACAAGTGGGGTCTTTTAGGTCGTCGCCGAATGGGTCAAATTTTACAGCACCGATAGTTAAAATTGTTGCTGTAGGGAGAACATCTAAAGTCTCCATATCAATCATTATATCTGTAAGCATTGTATTATTATAATTTCTTTTCGTATGTATGTCAATCTTATTTTACAAATACATCGTTGATTTGTCTGTTTACTCTGATGAATGTCGTACATTTCGAAAGTTGTTTGAGCGTGGGCGCTCCTACGTAGGTGCAAGTAGATCTTAATCCACCTAATAGATCTAAAA
>JACCDP010000967.1_pt1 | contig 18549 bp, 12 predicted proteins | sample 7445841 | NCBI WGS metagenome assembly JACCDP01 (sample SAMN15323441, study PRJNA562643) | freshwater metagenome | isolation source: river surface water | place: USA:Blue River Watershed | collected 2017-08-17
ATGCCCGACGGGACCGGTTTCGATGTTTTAAAATCATTGACGAAAAAAGATTTCGAGGTTATTTTCATCACGGCACATGAGGAGTTTGCGATCAAAGCAATTAAATTCAGTGCATTAGACTATTTACTTAAACCGATTGATCCGTCAGAATTGAAATCAGCGGTGGAAAGAGCATTGAAAGCGATCGATGACAAAAAAGAAGACAGCCAGTTTGAAGCTTTGCAGCACAACATTCAACCGCAGCAGAAAAAGAAACTAGTGCTCAAGACGCAGGAAAGTGTTTTTGTCGTTGAACTGGATGAGATCATCCGTTGTGAAGCAGACCGCAACTATACCTCTTTCTTCCTTGTCAGTGGGAAAAAAATTCTGGTATCACGTACTTTGAAGGATTACGAAACGCTGCTTACCTCACACAACTTCTTGCGTGTGCAACAATCCCACCTCATCAACCTCGACTACGTAGATCGCTACGACAAAGGGAACGGTGGATCGGTGGTAATGAAAGACGGTTCAGAAGTGCCACTCTCACCGGCAAAAAGAGACATCTTCTTTAAGATCCTCGAGAATCTGTAAAAAATAATTCAAAACGGATATTTGTTCATTCGCTCTTCCGAAATGTTCATTTGACAGATACATGTCAAATTGAATGAGTATGTTTGAATACAACAGGGAGAAAGAGCTCAGGTAAGCTTCTTAGGATCGGTTGATACGGGGATATCACTGCATGGAGAGGCAGTTTTATTTTCTAGTTTGATAAAGATTTTTTCTTTTATTCCCGTGGAGATCATGCAATTTATTGCTTCTAAGAAGTTACCTGATTTTTCAAATCTTTACGAAGGTAAAGTTTTATACATCCGGTTAAATAATTTACTACTTATGTTTGGAAAGGTTGATTTGGGTCAACCTTTTTTTGTTGGGGGTAATTGAGGGGGAAAAATGGAAGCACAAACATAAGTTTGAGTGCAAATTGTTTTTTCTTTTCTTTCCACTTTTTTCCTTTATTAAAAAAGTGGAGCACCTCCAAAGGACCGCTGAAAAGCAGCCACGAAGTGAACCAGCGAAGCTACATTTTTCAGAAAAGTCCATGTAGTTTTCTCAATTCTTCACCAGATCAATTTGTGTATCGCCTTCTATTTCTAGATCTGTTACAAAAGCACCGCTCAGGTTTTCGAAAACAATGTCATTCGCCAATACTTCATTGCAGATGTAGCTTTTATTCGCTATGATGGCTGCTTGCAAATGTTCTTGGGTATCAACGAGCAGCAAGATACGGTCTGGAACATCAAATCCGGATTCTTTGCGGAAATTCTGCACGCGGTTCACCAATTCACGCGCAATGCCCTCTTGCTTGAGCGCATCGGTGAGGGTTATGTCAAGTGCTACGGTCAGACCGTTTTCCGTGGCTACCAACCAACCCGGAATGTCTTGTGCGCTTATTTCAAAATCGTTCAAATCCAGTTCAATGTGTTCACCGTCAACCTGGCCTTTCCAACCTTGCTCGGCTTCGATCTTTGAAATGGCATCGTTGCTCAATTGTCCAACCATAATAGCGATCGCTTTCATCTGCTTGCCGTATTTCGGTCCAATGGTTTTGAAATTTGGCTTGATGCTTTTTACCAGCATGTTGCTTTCTTCATCCAATAGTTCCAGTTCCTTGACATTGACTTCTGAAAGGATCAACTCTTTCACGTGAAGCAGGTTGGATGCAAATGCCTGGTCCAAAACAGGAACCATGATCTTCTGGAGCGGCTGTCTTACACGGATTTTTTCCTTTTTACGCAACGCAAGCACCATGGAAGAAATGCGCTGTGCAATGTCCATTTGATCTTCAAGTGCTTTGTTCACAATTCCTTCATCTGTTTGAGGGAAATCAGCTAAATGTACAGACGAAACGGCATGTCTCTTCGTTACGCCATTTAAATCGCTGAACAACTGATCCATGAAAAAGGGAGCAATCGGCGAAGCGAGTATGGCAATGGTTTCCAAACAAGTATAAAGCGTCTGGTAGGCAGAATTTTTATCCTTCAGGTCGTCACTTTTCCAAAATCTTCTTCTGCACAAACGCACATACCAATTGGACAATTGGTCACTCACAAAATCTTGTATCAACCTACCTGCCTTGGTTGGCTCATAATCGTTGTAGGCATCATCCACTCCTTTGATGAGGGAATTCAATTTGGAAAGGATCCAACGGTCGATCTCCGGTCTTTCCTGAATAGCGATCTCTGGCGTGGTGTAATCAAAGCCATCAATATTTGCGTAAAGCGCAAAGAAGGAATAGGTGTTGTACAAGGTACCGAAGAATTTGCGCTGCACCTCAACGATGCCCTCTAAGTCGAATTTAAGGTTGTCCCAGGGCTGCGCATTCGTGATCATGTACCAGCGCGTAGCGTCCGGACCATAAGCATCCAAGGTTGTGAATGGGTCAATGGCATTTCCGAGTCGTTTCGACATTTTTTGCCCGTTCTTGTCGAGCACCAGTCCGTTTGACACCACATTTTTATAGGCTACTGAATCAAAAACCATGGTCGAAATGGCGTGTAGTGTATAAAACCATCCGCGTGTTTGGTCAACCCCTTCAGCAATGAAATCACCCGGGTAACCTTGGTGCTGATCAATAATAGCTTTGTTTTCAAAAGGATAATGCCATTGTGCATAAGGCATCGCTCCTGAATCGAACCACACATCGATCAGATCTGCTTCGCGTTTCATTGGTTTTCCGCTTGGTGAAACCAAAACGAGCTGGTCAACATAGTTCTTGTGCAGGTCGATCTGGGAATAATTGGCACTGGACATGTCCCCAGGAATGAAATCTTTCAATGGATTTTCAGTCATGACTCCTGCCTGAACCGCTTGGTCACATGCAGCTTTCAGCTGTTCAACAGAAGAAATACACATGCGCTCATCACCTTCATCCGTTGACCAAATTGGAATGGGAATTCCCCAATACCTCGATCGTGACAAATTCCAATCGTTGGCATTTTCCAACCATTTTCCAAAACGACCTGAACCAGTTGACTCTGGTTTCCAATTGATTGTTTTGTTGAGTTCGATCATTCGTTCCTTGACATCCGTTACGCGAATGAACCACGAATCGAGTGGATAATACAAAACAGGTTTATCTGTGCGCCAGCAATGTGGGTAACTGTGCACATACTTCTCCACTTTGAACGCTTTGTTCTCTGTTTTCAGTTTGATGGCAATCTGCACATCCACAGAGCGTTCAGGAGCTTCCCCTTCGTTATAATACTCGTTCTTCACGAACATCCCGGCCATTTCACCAAGCTCAGGCCTGAATTTCCCTTGTAGATCAACAAGTGGAACGAGATTTCCTTTTTCGTCTTTCAATAAAAGCGCAGGAACGCCCGCGTCTGCTGCAACTTTCGCATCGTCTGATCCAAAAGTAGGCGCAATGTGCACGATACCCGTACCATCCTCTGTCGTCACAAAATCACCACTGATCACACTAAAAGCTTCTTCTGGTTTTTCAGCTGGAAGTGCGTATGGTAACAATTGTTCGTATCGAATACCAACGAGGTCAGTTCCCAAACATTCTCCCGCAACGAAATATGGGATTACTTTATCTCCCGATTGGAAATTTTTCAAATCCTCCTCACTTTCAACCTGCTGATACCCTTTGTTGAACTGATAATTCAGTAGGTTTTTGGCTAAAATTACATTGATGGGCTCAAAAGTGTATTGGTTATAAGTCTGCACCAGACAGTAGTCTATTTTAGGTCCGACGCACAAAGCTGTATTCGAAGGTAGCGTCCATGGCGTCGTTGTCCATGCTAAAAGATGTATGGTTTTCCCCCTTTGGAGGGGGATTAAGGGGGAGGATTCATTCCACGCGCTAATTTTAAATTGCGCAACCACTGTTGTATCCGTAACATCGCGGTAACAACCCGGCTGATTTAATTCGTGCGAGGAAAGTCCTGTCCCTGCTTTGGGCGAATAAGGCTGAATCGTATATCCTTTGTAGAGCAGATTTTTCTCATACAACTGACCCAACAACCACCACACCGATTCCATGTATTTTGGTTCGTAAGTAATGTAGGGATCCTCCATATCGACCCAATAACCCATTTTGCGGGTTAGGTCATTCCATATGTCCGTGTAACGCATGACAGCTTCTCTGCACGCCTTGTTGTAATCTTCAATGGAAATTTTCGTTCCGATATCTTCTTTGGTGATACCCAATTCTTTTTCAACGCCCAATTCAACTGGTAATCCGTGCGTATCCCAGCCTGCTTTGCGTTTCACCTGAAAACCTTTCAAGGTTTTGTAACGGCAAAAAATATCTTTGATCGAGCGTGCCATGACGTGGTGAATTCCAGGAAGTCCGTTGGCAGAAGGTGGTCCTTCGAAGAAAATATAGGGCTGCTTTCCTTCCCGCTCTGTGATTGAACGCTCGAACACATTGTTATCCTCCCATTTTGTAAGAATGCTTGAAGCAATGTTGGGTAAATTCAAACCTTTGTATTCCGGATATTTCTTTGTCATATTGCTCGAAAAGTGAAGTGCGAAGATAGTAATTTCAGTCTACTTTGCAGGTGTTAAGGTGGAGCTTGTTCAGGGTAGTTGTAAAACTTCAACTAGCCAAACCCATCGATTGATCAAAGCCTGTCGCACTTAATTTTGGTAAAATCGAACATTTTCCCTTTTTCAGCGTTTAGTTTTCAGAATTTAAATTTATTCGCCATGATGCAAAAATCAATTATTTCCGTTATTACACTGTGTCTTTCTTTTGGTGTTTTAGCACAAGAGAAACAAGAAAAAGAAAAAGAAAAGAAGAAATGTTCCAACATGCGGATCCAGGAAATCCACATACAAAACGGAGCCTTTTTCCTACCATCCATGAATGCTACTCAAGCTGATTTCCTGAAATTGGCACCAAACTCAACCTTATTATTGAACGATCTGACTGGTTTTGAGCAAACTGAAGGTGAAAAAGGTGACGATGACGATATGAAAAGTGGCCCAGGCGGACCGAAAAGAGGAGAAATGGGTGGATCCAACTACCTTGGTGTTTACTTGGGCTTGCGCTTGGGTGACGAGAAGAAAGAAGGATTCCTTCAAGCACCGGTATTGCGTTTAGGCTGGAACCTCAACCGCATGTCAGGACCAATGACAAACTATTCAAGAACTACGTATACGCCTTTCGATACTTTGCAGTCGGCTCAAACAGGCGCAGAATATGTATTGGATTCTGCCAATACTGAGCACTACGGCATGAGTTACCGATCTTCACAACTTGGTTTGGATGCGGCTTTGATCTTCCAAAGCAGCGACAAATACCGTTGGGGAATCCATGCGGGTGTTGGATTGAGCGCAGCCTTTGGAATTAATTCCGAAACACGCGTGACTTATCACCAAAATAAGTACGTTGTTACTTCCGACGGAAGTGAGTTTGGACCATCAACATTCGACATCAATGATTCTGAAACATCTACTTCTGAGACCTTTAAAAACAAAACTGGTTATACCATCGGAGCCTACATTCCAATTGGCTTTGATTTCCGTGTAGGCAAAAACCGCGAATTCTGGAAGCATGTTCATCTATACTTGGAAACACGCCCTGGTGTCTACGTAACCTCTGTTCCTGAGTTGAAAACTTATACAAATTTGGGATTGGCCGGTGCCTTTGGCTTGAAAGTAACTTGGTAAAAGTTCCAAAACGATTGATGAAGTCGCTTCTCATGAAGCGACTTTTTTGTGTTCAATTTTTCTTCCTTTCTGTTGAGAATTATTACCCCTCAACTAAGGAAATCATTGTAAATTTGATGTCAAAACTTACAATATGGCTGATTTTTTTTACCAGGATCCGTATCCCATTCAACGTGACAATACCAACTACAGAAAGATTTCCTCCGATTACGTAAAAGTAGAACGCTATGGCGAAAGAGAGGTATTGGTGATCGACCCAAAAGCAATGGAACTTCTTTCTAAAGAGGCCATGACAGATGTTTCGTTTTACTTGCGAACCACACACCTTCAGATGCTGAACAACATCCTTCAAGACCCTGAAGCAACTGACAATGATCGGTTTGTAGCGTATAACTTATTGCAAAATGCGGTTGTTGCTGCTGAAGGACAATTACCTTCCTGCCAGGATACGGGCACTGCCATTGTATTTGCCAAAAAAGGAGAAGATGTATACACAGGTGTTGATGACGCCGAACACTTGTCGAAGGGAATTTTTGACACCTACCAAGAACGAAATTTGCGCTATTCGCAAATTGTTCCTCTTTCCATGTTTGACGAGAAAAATTCGGGGTCAAATTTACCGGCACAGATCGATATTTACGCCAAAAAAGGGGCTTCATATGAATTTTTATTTCTCGCGAAAGGCGGCGGTTCTGCCAACAAAACCTTTCTCTACCAGAAAACGAAATCCTTGTTGAATGAACAAGCACTCGACGCATTTATACGAGAGAAAATCAAAGACCTCGGAACTTCTGCATGTCCGCCCTACCATTTGGCGCTTGTCATTGGTGGTACTTCTGCCGAAGCCAATTTATCAGCAGTGAAAAAGGCATCAGCCGGTTATTTTGATGAGTTGCCGACTGAAGGGAATATGGCCGGACAAGCATTCCGCGATTTGGAGTGGGAAAAAAGGGTACATTTGATCTGCCAGGAAAGTCACATTGGTGCTCAGTTTGGCGGGAAATATTTCACCCATGATGTTCGTGTCATCCGCTTGCCTCGCCATGCAGCTTCTTGTCCGGTTGGATTGGGTGTTTCTTGCTCAGCAGACCGAAACATTAAAGCCAAAATCACCAAAGACGGCCTTTTTGTCGAGGAATTGGAAAAGAATCCACGACGCTTTTTACCTGAAACACCGCCACACCTTCAAGCACCGGTAGAGATCGATTTGGACCGACCGATGAAAGAAGTGTTGGCAGAATTGTCGAAACACCCGATCAAAACAAGGTTAAAATTGAACGGAACCTTGGTCGTAGCGCGGGACATTGCCCATGCAAAAATCAAAGAAATGTTGGATGCAGGTAAACCAATGCCCGACTATTTTAAAAATCATCCCGTTTATTATGCCGGTCCGGCAAAAACGCCTGAAGGAATGCCATCGGGATCTTTTGGTCCGACAACCGCAGGAAGAATGGACGGCTATGTTGATCTTTTCCAGCAACACGGTGGCAGCATGATCATGTTGGCAAAAGGCAATCGCTCCAAGGAAGTGAAAGATGCCTGTCAAAAATACGGCGGATTTTATTTGGGATCCATCGGTGGTCCGGCGGCCATTCTCGCAAAGGAAAACATCACCTCCGTTGAGGTAGTTGATTTTGAGGAACTGGGCATGGAAGCAGTCCGGAAAATTACGGTCAAAAACTTTCCTGCATTTATCATAACGGACGACAAAGGGAACGACTTCTTTGACAATTTATAAGCGCACCGAACAAAATAAAAGCTACAATTGTTTGTTAACACAACATTTAGCAATAACTTTGACTACATCCCAACACCATGAGTGAATACAAAGCCGGTCCGTTTCTCGAAAAAATCGTAATCCCATCGGATCTGCGTTCAAATTTTACAATCGAAGACTTGCCACAAGTTTCAGATGAATTGCGTCAATACATTGTTGATGTGATCTCGGAAATTGGCAACAGTCACTTTGGTGCAAGCCTCGGTGTTGTGGAGTTAACAGTTGCCTTGCATTATGTTTTCAATACGCCTTACGATCAGCTCGTGTGGGATGTTGGGCACCAGGCCTATGGTCACAAAATTCTTACAGGCAGACGTGAGCGCTTTCACACCAATCGTCTGAAGGGAGGAATTTCAGGTTTTCCAAAACGCTCTGAATCCGATTACGATACGTTTGGTGTTGGTCATTCCTCTACATCTATTTCAGCTGCTTTAGGAATGGCTGTTGCAAGCAAATACAAAGGAGAAAAAGACCGTCAACACATTGCTGTCATTGGCGATGGTGCGATGACCGCTGGTTTGGCCTTCGAAGGACTTAACCACGCCGGATTTGAAAAAGATGCGAATTTATTGGTTATTCTGAATGACAACTGCATGTCCATCGATCCAAATGTGGGGGCTTTGAAAGAATATCTGACAGATATTACCACATCACACACCTACAACAAGGTGAAAGATGAAGTGTGGAAATTGTTAGGAAAAATTTCGAAATTCGGTCCGGATGCACAAACGATCGCTTCGAAAGTGACACACGCCTTGAAAGGAACACTTTTGAATCAAAGCAACTTGTTTGAATCGTTGAATTTCAGGTATTTTGGTCCGGTTGACGGGCATGATGCGATGGGATTAGCGAAAGTATTGGAAGATTTGAAAGACATTCCCGGCCCAAAGATTTTGCATTGCATCACCCGAAAAGGTGCAGGTTACAAATATTCAGAAGAAGGAAATCCAACCAAATGGCACGCACCTGGGGTATTTAACAAAGACACAGGAGAGATTGTCAAGGTAGTTCCAAAATCACCGCAACCACCCAAATACCAAGATGTATTTGGTCATACGATCGTTGAACTGGCCGAAAAGAATGAGAAGATCATGGGTATTACTCCCGCAATGCCTTCCGGCTGTTCCTTGAACATTATGATGGAAGCCATGCCACACCGGGCATTTGACGTGGGTATTGCGGAACAACACGCTGTTACTTTTTCTGCAGGATTGGCGACCCAAGGAATGGTTCCTTTCTGCAACATTTATTCTTCGTTCATGCAACGCGCATTCGATCAAGTGCTTCATGATGTTGCGCTACAAAATCTGAATGTAGTTTTTTGTTTGGATCGCGGTGGATTGGTTGGTGCAGATGGTGCTACCCACCATGGGGCATACGATCTCGCATACATGCGTCACATACCAAACATGACGGTTTCAGCACCTATGGATGAAGCTGAATTGCGTAATTTGATGTACACTGCTCAACAGGAAAATATGGGTCCTTTTTCTATTCGCTATCCGCGTGGAAATGGTGTGATGACCGAATGGAAAACACCAATGAAAGCAGTAAAAGTTGGAGAAGGTCGTAAACTGACGAACGGTGATGATGTTGCCATCCTTTCGATTGGACATCCAGGAAATTTTGTGCAGGCCGCAATGGATGAATTGAAAGAAATGGGCGTTTCTGCTGCACATTACGACATGCGATTCGTAAAACCAATTGACGAAGTGTTATTGCATGAAGTGTTTTCAAAATTCAAGAAAGTCATTACCATTGAAGATGGTTGTTTGATGGGTGGATTCGGATCTGCAGTCATCGAATTCATGGTCGACCAGAAATATGTTGCTGAAATCGTACGACTTGGTATTCCCGATCAATACATCCACCACGGTACACAGGAAGAATTGTGGGCAGAATGTGGTTTTGATAAATCGGGTATAATCGATGCTGTCAGAAAGATGTTATCCATAAAGGAAAGTTCAAAGAATCTATCTCAACGTGTGGTTTAAGGAATAAATTCTTTTAATTTGGCTTAAAAAAAGCTGAATTATGTCAGAATTAAACCAAAAGACTACAAACTACAGAGCACTTACCACATTAACTACGGTATTCTTTTTCTGGGGCTTCATTGCAGCAGGAAATAGTGTTTTCATCCCTTTCTGTAAATCTTATTTTCACCTCGATCAGTTTCAAAGTCAGTTAATTGATTTTGCATTTTACCTCGCATATTATGTGGGTGCACTGGGTTTATTCATCTTCAGCACTTCCGTCGGAAAGGACATCGTTGGACACTGGGGCTACAAGCGAAGTATAGTGTATGGTTTGCTTTTCTCTGCTCTGGGAGCCATTGCCATGATCATATCCGTTTACATGAACGTCTTTGCTGGGATGTTACTCGGCTTATTTATCGTTGCCCTAGGATTCTCACTTCAGCAAACATCTGCCAATCCCTTCATGATACTGCTTGGTGATGAATCAACAGGAAGCAGCCGCATCAACCTTGGTGGAGGAATTAATAGTTTGGGAACTACCATCGGACCATTGATTGTGGCCTTGGCTTTGTTCGGAACGGCCTCTGCCATTTCAGACGAGATGATTCGTTCGCTTTCGCTTTCGAAAGTCATCATTCTCTACGCATGTGTGGGAGCATTGTTTTTGGGAGTAGCTGCACTTTTCGGCTTCTCAAAGAAAGTTCCTGTAGGAAAATTCGACTCCAATGCAGAGGGTGCTTCATCTGATCTTGAAGGTGCTGACAAAACAAAAAAGGCGATGGTTACGCTTTTGGTTATTACCGGTTTATTGATCGCTTGCTTTGCTCCCGTTTTCAATAGTTACAGAAGTGATGCCGCAAAGCAATTGGTTGAGCTACAGCACGACTTTGAACAAGTTGGCCTGGATACCGACGGCAATAAGTTGACTGTACTTTCTCCAGATCAATTGCAAACACAGCAAGACATTCAAACGGAAATCGATGCGCTGAAAAAACCCTTGGAAGAAAAACGTATGTTGTGGCTTTCTGCCGGACTGCTTGTTGTTCTCGGTGGTTTGTTGTATGCATTCGCCATGGGGAAAAAACAAAAGAATGGATGGGGAGCCATGCAATACCCACAATTGACCTTGGGAATGCTGGCCATTTTTGTTTATGTAGGCGTTGAAGTGGCGATTGGAAGTAATCTTGGTGAGTTACTGAAACAGCCAAAATTCGGCGCCTATGAATCCTCACAAATTGCTCCTTTCATTGCGATGTTCTGGGGAAGTTTGATGATTGGAAGATGGGCAGGAGCGATCAATGCTTTCAACCTTAGTGCATCCACCAAGCAAATGCTGCGGTTCATCGTGCCACTGGTTGCCTTTGGTATTGTATTATCACTGACGAAAGCTGCAGGTTATGACATACAACCACTGTATTGGTACATTGTCTGCGTTTTGGTGCAGATCATTGCTTTTTATTTGACCAAAGATCGTCCGGCCCTAACACTCGGTGTTTTTGGTATGTTGGGTGTTGTTGCCATGGTCATTGGATTAAGTTCATCAGGTTTGATCGCCGTATACGCCTTTTTGAGCGGTGGACTTTTTTGTTCCATTATGTGGCCCGCAATTTTTTCACTTTCATTGGCAGGGTTGGGCAAATACCAATCGCAAGGGTCAGCTTTTTTGGTCATGATGATCTTGGGTGGAGCAATCATTCCTCCGATTCAAGGTAAACTTTCAGACGTGATTGGCATTCAGCCTTCGTTCATCGTTGGCGTTTTGTGTTTTGCTTACTTAGCTTTTTTCGCCTTGTATGTGCGCAACATCTTAAAGAATCAAGGCATTTCCTTTGATGAACAGATGGAAGGTGGACATTGATAAAAGGGCTGATTCAATCACATCCAATTGTCCTATTAAAAGGATTGTGAGATAAAAGAGATTATAACCAAAAATTGGGAACGAAATAGGTCGTTACTTTCTTTCCACTTTTTTCCTTGATGAAAAAAGTGGAGCAAAAAAATCAAGGCTGTGGATTTGTTCTGGGTTCGGATTTCCTCTTTCTTATCGATATTTTTTCTTTCCGAACCCTTTCCTTCACCTTCTGGGTTTTCTGTTTTGTCGGTGATCCTTCGGCTTCCTCTAAAACTACGAAACCCAGTTCGGCTTGGAAATCGAAAAATCCAATGCCGTTTGAATTCTCTTACGCCTAATTCATATTGATACTTGTGAATTAATGAGTTTGATCATTACTTGTACATAAGTATTGTGGCGCAAGATCGAATTCTTTGTTACCAGATTAACATAAATTTCAACCTAATATCCAATTTTTTGACTTGAACCAATAAAAGAGAAATAAGCTGTTTAAGCTTCCATATGGTGGTTAGAAAACACTAATTCTATCCCATTCCACACCCCTTACAGCTGTCATCTTTTTTAATGAGCTGCTTGTAGAGCTGTCTCGCCAGATAGAAAATGGCAAGACCAACGACGAGTGCAACTAGAATACTCTGCATCAACTAAAGAGGTTAAACGCGATCATGGCGCCTGCATAGGCAAGAATTCCCATGAATACAATTTGAATGAGCGGCCATTTCCAGCTGCTCGTTTCCCGCTTTACAACTGCTAGCGTCGCCATACACTGCATTGCAAAAACATAGAAAATCATCAATGAGAGACCTGAAGCCAGCGTAAATGTATTTGATCCATCCGGTTTTTTCTCCATGCGCATGCGATCAATCAACTTTCGGTTTTCTTGAGTATCATCATTAACGGCATAAATCGTTGCCAGTGAACCAACAAATACTTCCCGTGCAGCAAAGGATGTAATGAGCGCAATACCGATTTTCCAATCATAACCCAAGGGTTGGATCACCGGTTCGATGCCCTTTCCGAGTTTACCCATGTACGAATGTTCAAGTCGGGCTGATGCAACGTACTGATCTGTAGCTGAAATGGAGTATCCTTTTTCCTTAGCAGTTTGTTCCGCGCGTTTAGCCGCATTTTCCATCCCATTTCCTGGTCCATAGCTGGCCAAAGCCCATAAAATAATCGAAATTGCAAGAATAATCTTTCCGGCATCGAGCACAAAGACCCGAACTCGTTCCCAAACAAGCAGGAGAACATTGGAAATCCTTGGTGTCTTGTAAGATGGAAGTTCAAGTAGCAAAAATCCTTTTTCTTTGGAACGCAAGATTTTTTTCAGCACAAGGGCCACTAACAGCGCTGCGACTAAGCCAAGTGTATACAAACCAAAGAGAACCAATCCCTGTAAATTAATAAAACCAAAAAGCGTTTTCTGAGGAATCACCAATGCAATTAAAAGTGTATACACCGGAATGCGTGCGCTACAGCTCATCAATGGAGCGACGAGTATCGTAATCAGACGTTCCTTTTTGTCGGCAATGGTGCGCGTAGCCATTACACCTGGGATGGCACAAGCGACACTTGAAAGTAATGGCACGACGCTTTTACCATTCAAACCCAAGGGACGCATCAAACGGTCCATGATGAACACCACACGTGCCAGATAGCCACTTTCCTCAAGAAGAGAAATGAAAAAGAAAAGCAGGGCAATCTGAGGTACGAAAACAACCACGCCGCCAATTCCTGGTATAATGCCCTGACTGATCAAATCAGCAAATACCCCTTGTGGTAAATTCGTTTGCAAATAAGCACTGCACCAAGCAAAAAACCCATCGATCGCATCCATTGGAATGCTCGCAAAACTGAAAATAAACTGGAAAACAACCAGTAAGATCAAGGCAAAAATGAGGTAACCAAAAACTGGGTGAACGATTATTTTATCCGCCTTGTTCGGGTCCTTTTTACTTGCAAGATCAACTTTTTTGATGGCAGCACTTGCAACCGATTTGATTTTATCATAGCGAACTTCTGCTTCGTTTTCTTGCGTACGAAAATCATCAATGCTGCACAAATGCGCCCCATCAATGAATGCAGTCGTTCTTTTCTCGTGACTGGTTGAATGAATGGCTTCGATCAAGCGGTCTTTACCTAGTCCGACACGAGCATTGGTTTCAACTACATGAACACCCGGGAAAAAGGTTGCAAGCGCTCCTTTGTCGATCTCAAATCCTTTCTTGCTGGCAATGTCGGTCATGTTAAGCACTAGCACCATTGGAATCTGAAGGTCGTACAGTTGCGTAAACAAGAACAGATTTCTTTCCAGGTTTGCTGCATCTGCAACAACAACAATCAGATCAGGATAATCTTCATTTTTCGGATTGGAAAGCACATCGTACACAATGTGTTCATCATTGGAGCGAGGATATATACTGTAAGTACCCGGAAAATCGATGAGTTTGTATTCCGCATTGTGATGGGTAAAAGAACCCGATTTTTTCTCGACAGTTACTCCAGGAAAATTACCTACTTGTTGACGCAGGCCGGTAAGCATATTGAAAACCGAACTTTTACCGGTGTTAGGATTTCCAATGAGCGCAACCTTCATCCTGCAGTATTACTTATGCAAAAACTTCAGTCGTAACCTTTTCATCTACCTCGATCAAAGCCGCCTCTTCCAACCTAAGTGAAAGCACAAAGCCTTGAATGTCTATCGCAATAGGATCACCAAATGGGGCTTTGAACAACACTTCAAGTTCTTTTCCTTTCAGAATGCCCATTTCCATCATCTTTGGTTTCAATACCGAATCATGGATGGATGACACTACAACGGAATGACCCGGTTCGATGGAAGAAAGTAATGTACTCATAGCTTTGATTGTTCAATACAAAAGTACGTCATTCATTGCTAGAAAGCATACCATTTTTATGGTATTTTGGTTAAAAAGCGCAACTAAAGTTAATATTTCCTAAACGCCTCCTATGCTTATTGATGATGTCAATGAACTAATTAGATTTGCAAAAAAAATCAAGAAATGAGAACAAATCATGAAATAGACTATTTCATCCAAGGGGAGGAAATGCAATTGGTAGAAATTGAGTTAGATCCGCAAGAAACAGCCATAGCAGAAGCAGGTTCTTTCATGTACATGGATGAAGGCATACAGATGGAAACAATTTTTGGAGATGGTAGTGCGCAAAGCAACAGTGGCGGTTTCATGAGCAAATTGTGGGGTGCAGGCAAACGCCTATTGACTGGTGAAAGTTTGTTCATGACTGCTTACACACATACTGGTTCGGGCAAAGCACGCGTAGCATTCGCATCACCTTACCCCGGGAAGATCATTCCGATCGACCTTTCGGAATATAATGGAAAGATCATCTGCCAAAAGGATTCCTTCTTGTGCGCAGCAAAAGGCGTGGCTGTAGGCATTGAGTTCCAACGAAAATTAGGTACTGGCCTATTTGGTGGCGAAGGATTTATTATGCAAAAACTGGAAGGCGACGGAATGGCATTTTGTCACGCTGGAGGTCACATCGTAAAAAGAACCTTAAATCCGGGAGAAGTGCTGCGCGTGGACACAGGATGTATCGTGGCCTATGCGCCAACAATTGATTATGATATTCAGTTTGTTGGAGGTATAAAAAACAGCATTTTTGGCGGTGAAGGACTGTTTTTTGCTACCCTGAGAGGACCGGGAGATGTTTGGCTGCAAACATTGCCTATTTCACGTTTGGCTTCCCGTATTCTTTCCTATGGTGTTGGACCGAGAAAAGAAGAAGGCAGTGTACTTGGTGGATTAGGAAACTTGCTCGATGGTGACGGGAGGTAATTAACGCGTATACCGAAGTTTTTCGCCCATGATGCTTTCAAGCTTAAGTGCTTTCCATTCTTCTGCGGTTGGATCAAGGGTAATCTGTTGCATTTGATCTTTTAATTCTGTGCTTTTGTTTTGAATGGCTTGTAATGAGCGCACGTTGTCTGCGTAACTGAAATAACAAATAATTAGCTCTTTCCCATTGAATTGGATAAAAGTTGGTGTGTACCGATCGTTCTCCTTGTTATTGATTACATAGTTTTGAGCATCTATGCGCATCAATACATTTGACGAGCCTGCGCCGGCTAATTGTTCTCGTGTGCGTATGCCAAAAAAGTATTTGTCTCCTTCTTCAAAACAGGGAACCGAATCATTTTCTTTCACACCAAACAGGTAACCATTCCGAACGCTATATTTAGATGACTCTCGGATCATTTTGCGGGAAATAGAACTGTATAAAATACTCACGGCAAAAATTCCATCTGCTGAAAATTCATAGTCAATGTCGGATTGACTGTTATCGTAGGTACTAAAATATATTTCATCTACAGTTGATACAGCAATTCCACCGGGAGGCAGTGGATGTGCAAAATCATAAGAAACCTGTGAAGCAAGTTGAGAGCTGACCCCACAAAACAAAACGAGCAGCATTCGTTGAATGGCTGAAAAGATTTCATTGATGTTTTGTCTGCTTTTCATGGGTTCTCCCGAAATTTACTAACTTAATTCAGCAAATACCAAAATACATGGAAAAAAGATGGCTCATCAGCACTCCACCGAATGAATTGGACGTTCGCGAATTGTCGTCCGCATTGAAAATTGACGAAGTGGTTGCACATCTTTTGTTGCAAAGAGACATTTCAAGCTACGACGCTGCTTACTCCTTTTTTCGTCCAAAACTAAGTGACACGCACGATCCATTTTTAATGACCGATATGAAACGTGCAGTGGATCGACTCAATCAAGCCATTTTCAACCAAGAGAAAATATTGCTTTTTGGGGATTACGATGTGGATGGCACCACTGCCGTTGCGTTGATGTACAGTTACCTCAAAAAGTACTTCGAATCCATTCTCTTTTACATTCCAGACCGTTACAAAGAAGGATATGGCCTCAGTTTCCAAGGGATTGATTACGCAAACGAAATGGAGTGCACGCTCATCATCTCACTCGATTGTGGCATTCGTTCGGTTCAGCATGTTGCATACGCCCGTGAAAAAGGCATTGATTTCATCGTATGCGATCACCACCAGCCCGGTGATACCCTGCCCGATTGTATTGTCCTTAACCCGAAACGAACAGATTGTGCTTACCCATACAAAGAGCTTTCGGGCTGCGGCGTTGGTTTTAAATTGCTCCAAGGACTTGTTTCATACAATGGATACGATTCTGACGAACTCAATAATTACATCGACTTATTGGCCTTGAGCATTGGGGCGGACATCGTACCGATTACAGGTGAAAACCGCATTTTTTGTTTCCATGGCCTCGCCCGTTTGAATGAAAACCCGCGAAAAGCATTTCAAGAACTTCTCCAACTGGCGAAGAAAAGTTTTCCCGTTACGCTGACCGATATTGTTTTCACAGTTGCCCCTCGCATCAATGCTGCCGGAAGACTCTACTCTGGCAAAACGGCCGTCGAATTGATGATCTCCGAGGATTTGAACAACATTCGCAAACTGGCAGCTGAAATTGATCTACACAACAAGGAGCGCAGAGTCTTGGATGAACAGATCACCGCAGAAGCCATGCAGATCATTGAGGAGGAAGGTCTTTCAACTACTTCAAAATCATTCGTCTTGTTTCAAGAGCAATGGCACAAAGGAGTCGTCGGCATTGTCGCATCACGCATTGTTGAAAAGCATTACAAGCCAACGATCGTTTTGACTGAATCAAATGGCTTAGCAACAGGTTCTGCGCGCACAGTAGCTAATTTTGATCTGTACAGCGCATTGTGTCGATGTGAAGCATTGCTGGAGCAATTTGGAGGTCATACCCATGCCGCAGGATTGACACTGAAAGTCGAAAATGTGGAGCCTTTCAAACAATTGTTCGAAGAGGTGGTGCGCGAACATTTACCTACAGAAGACGAGGCGCCGGAGCTATGCATTGACATCGAAATGGATTTCAACAAACTATTTGAACCGCAAGAAAACAGAATGAAATTACCGCGAATTAAGCGCATTTTGGAACAATTTGAGCCACATGGTCCGGGAAATATGAAGCCTGTATTCTTGTCGAAGAATGTTTTTGCCCTTGATTGCCGGTTATTGAAAGATGAACACCTGAAATTGAAGGTCACACAACCCCAGCATGATATTGTAGTTGATGCCATTGCGTTCAACATGGCTCCCAAACTAGATGCAGTTGCAGCAGGAGTGCCATTCGATATGATCTACACACTGGAAAAAAATGTTTGGAACAACAAGGAAACGCTGCAGCTCAATGTAAAAGATATTCGGCCTTCTGTTTAGTACAAACTTATTTCTTCTGTGAACACAATAATGTAAATAACTATAACTGTTTCCAACTTTTTTTTGTTCTGCAATTCTCTATTTTCACTAAAAATTATCCTATGCCAAAAAAGCAAAAAATCTTCGTTCTTGACACATCAGTGCTCTTACACGACCACGAGGCCATCGTAAATTTTAAGTCTAATGATGTGGCCATTCCGATCACTGTTTTGGAAGAATTGGATAAGTTTAAAATTGGCAACGACACAAAGAATTTTTCCGCACGTGAGGTCATCCGTTTCATTGATAAATTGTCCTCCAAGGGTAGTTTACAGGAATGGATAGCCTTGGGTAAAGCAATGGGTAATTTCCGGGTGATTCTTGAAAACAATCCACGTGAGGTAAATGCGGAATATGTATACTCTGTAGGGAAAAATGATCACAAAATCATCAATGCAGCTCTTTACCTGAAAGAAACTGAGAAGAAGAAAGAAGTTGTTCTTGTAACAAAGGATATCAATCTGCGCATCAAAGCCAAGGCCTTGGGAATTGCTGCTGAAGATTACGAAACAGGTAAAGTTGACAATACGCATATCAATCAATCGTCGGCCTATACCATAGAGGGCGTGGATGCGGAGGTAATCCGTCATATTTTTACTGCCGGTAAAATTGAAGAGAGAGGCATCCTTGGTGAGAAAAAAATGACCAACGGGTACTACATATTAAAAAATGGAAAGTCATCCTCCCTTTCAGTTTACAATCATATCACGGATGAAGTTGTACGCATTGAAAAGGAATATGTGTATGGCATCAAAGCGAAAAACGCTGAACAGGCATTTGCTTTCAATGCATTGATGAACCCTGCCATAAAATTGGTTGCACTACAAGGCGTTGCGGGCACAGGAAAAACACTTTTGGCCCTAGCAGCAGCATTGGAGCAGAGCAAGGCATTTCATCAAATCATTCTTGCAAGACCAATCGTTCCTCTATCGAATAAAGACATCGGTTTTCTACCCGG
>JACCDP011057489.1_pt1 | contig 18549 bp, 11 predicted proteins | sample 7445841 | NCBI WGS metagenome assembly JACCDP01 (sample SAMN15323441, study PRJNA562643) | freshwater metagenome | isolation source: river surface water | place: USA:Blue River Watershed | collected 2017-08-17
CGCGAAAGATATAACACCTTATTTGATGAGGCAGAAAATATGATAGGAATAATTTCTAAATACTGTCAAAATGATGCTCACATTCGCGAGTGCTTAGAGATGCTTATTATGGCGGGATACAAAGAGATATTATACTATCGTCTATATAAATCTGAACCATATATAACATATAAAGTCGAAACCTTTTATGAGAGCTATTTCTTTGAGGAGCTAGCTATTTGCAATAAGTTCACACACGTTCATAATCCTTCGCATTATGTATTTGACGAAGATGAGTATTATGAATTTCATGAAATAGAAAAAGAACAGCAAAAAAATATGGTAGAAATATATCGCGATACCATATATGGCGATGATTCTGACTATGATGAAGAAGAGATGTTTAGGTTATAATTGAATGTGTAATGCCAAACCATATGTAGTTTTTTGGCATTTTCAGAAAAATCAATGGTCTAATATCATATTCGAAAAAAATGGTGATATAATGTGTATATCCCTCAAAAGACCAATCATTTTTCATATTTTTTTTGTAGGTTCAATGAATAGCAGCGTAAGCGCATAATCAGGTCAAAAGATTACATAGAACTATTAGCGCATAAAAACTGATTGTCATAATATTGAATATATCATCGGAATGGTTTACATTTATGTCATCAAGCTTCAACAGAATAAGTTCTATATTGGTAAAACAAGTAATCCTCAGTTTCGTTTAGAGAACCATTTCAGTTCTCAAGGTTCTGAGTGGACTAGATTGTATAAGCCAATATGTCTTGAAGCACTTATACCAGATTGCGATGACTATGATGAGGATAAATATACGCGAATGTATATGGATAAATATGGAGTAGATAATGTCAGAGGCGGATCATATACACAAGTAGTTCTAGATAAAACGACGAAAGAACATCTTATTAGAATGAGTAATGGAACGAATGATAGATGCTTTTCTTGTGGAAAACAAGGGCATTTCGCAAAAGACTGTAGAATACAACAAGTAGCAAAAGTATCTTTTGAAAATCTGTTGAAATCAAAACCAATAGTTATGAGAGAAGAATATAAAAAATATATAGAATTACTAAAAACATTGCAATCTTATAAGATAAAGGTTGGTGATATTATACTGAATAATAAAGAGAAATATGATACTCTGAAAGAATTACTTGATGATGCTGATATTGTTCTCAATAATTTTGACGAAAAGGCTTTTAGCACACGTCGAGGCATGAATAGTGATATAGCAAAATCAGTACAAAAGCACATACCAAAATTGAAGATTGAAACATATAATGTGTTGTCAGAAATCTTATCATCCTTCAATCAACATTTGTATGATGAACTGCAATCAAATAAGTCCATACATGACACAATAAGAGAATGCTATGAAATGTTTGGTTACGTGTACGAAAAACTCGCATAGCAACAATTTGTATCAAAAACTTGAAAAAAAATAAAAAAAATGATTATCATAATTTTTGTTTTGGTTCTGACACTTGTCAAATGACCGACTTCGACGCCAGAATCCCGTATTCTACAATGCAGAAAGTCAAGCGAACTGCGTACACAAAGCTTGAGGATATTGCATTCGACCACCAAGGTATCATCTATGGCGGATATGTTAGGGATACATTGATTCATGACGAGTTTTCCGAGCGCTTCCATAGATTGTTTCCAGACGATCTCCTACCAACTCAGGGAAAGTACTGGGACAAGAGCTTCTCTCCTGATACCGCCAAGAGGCTCATTGTACCCAATGATATGGATGTCTGCTTTTACACTGAGGCCAGTGTGGATAGCTTTATTGCAGATGTCAAGAAAGTTCCCGAGTTCAGCAAGTTGTATATGTCTGACGTAACCCATATCAAGTACTATTCTACAAAGATAGAGCGTATTAAGCACCTTTGCATCCACTTGACGATTGGGCGCATTCCCTTCATTGATGATGGAGCGACTGTTATCATAGCAGTTGATGTTATTCTTCGGAAACAAAACACTTGCTGTGAGCCACCATTCAATAATCTTGATATGCTATGTAATGGTTTCATCAAGACCAAGGATGGTGTGCGGTTATCAAAGAACACTGGAACTGTCATTGACAGGTACACAGAGTTTGAGAGGATTCAAGTCGCAACAGGGATCATGAGAGATGCTATCAATGGCAAGACACATCTATGCTTCTCTAAGAACTGTATTGCGGACGAGGCTTCTGTCAACTTCAACTTGAATGCAATGCAGCGTATCTCGAAGATGCATAAGATGGGATGGGAGTTCCTTAACGCGCCTTTCAAGACAGATGTATTCAGAGATAATGAAGACACCACAACATGCTGCATCTGCCAGTCCGATTTTACAGAAGGCGACAAAGTTTCCTATACTGTGTCAGAGAAGAATGGTATTGAAATCCCTTGTGCCAAGATGCACTCCGCGTGCTTTATGAAATATCTCAATCACCAGAGATTTCAGTATCTGGCCGATATGCCTTGGCATACCACTGGTACATTTGTATTTCACTGCCCCTATCACAACAATGTAGATTTCCGACAATGCATACACACTATCCAAGGGCTATACCTGCCTCCTGCCTAAAAAACCCAAAAATCATAAGATGATAATAATTTAATGATTTAAGTTTAATTTTGCTATTTTTCAACTTTTTTACACACTAAATCAATAATAAGAATATAAAATATTTAAAATTTTGTTCTTATTAACGAAAAAAAATGATTGTTTGCTCTAGAAAAATACATATAAAGCGAAACAGAGTTATACATACAAAATGTCCGTTCTCCTCCCCAAGCAAATCGACGTCAGCAAGATCAAGTATTCCGAAGTGAAGGTTCTCAAGAGTGGTTCGAAAAGTATTTACGTAAATCATAATGGCTCAAAGCTATTCGTACAGACACCTGTAATGAGTCTTCCTTATGGTGTTAATGATAACTCAAAATTCGCCGACACAGATGACAAAAAATCAGATGAAAAGAAGTATGATCTTACTCTATCATTCGCTAATATGCAGGATAATGCAAAGGTTAAGCAGTTCTTTGATAAACTAAAGGAACTTGAAGAAAAGCTTATTGATGATGCGTTTAGCAATAGGCAAGCATGGTTCAAAAATAACTTCAATAACAATAAGGATGTAGTAAGCACAATGTTTACACCCGTCATTAAGCATCACAAATCGAAAGACACTGGAGAGATTGATGACAAATATCCTCCCACACTCAAGGTAAAAATCCCATACAATGCCAAAGAGGACAAGTTCGAGTTTGATGCATACGACATGGATAACAATGAAGTCAGCTTTGCTACAATTCTTGATAACCTCAAGGGTGGCAAAGCCCAACTCATCATTCAGCTGAATGGCATTTGGTTTGCCGGCGGTATGTTTGGTGTATCTTGGAAGATTGTCTCTGGCAAGTTCCAGCAGAACAATGTAAATAAGATTGCATTTGTTGTAGATAGTGATGCTGAAGACAATGGCGATGATGATGATGATGACATCTCAATTGACGAAGAAGTCCTCAGGAAGCCTGCTATGCAAGCTCCTCCGGCTGCGCCAGCCCCTGCTCCATCAAAAACAGCTAAGGTAGAAAAGCCTGCTCCTGCTAAGGAAGAGCCTGAAGAAGAGGAGGAAGACGAAGACGAACAGGAAGCTGAAGCTGAAGATGACGAGGAGGAAGAAGAAAGACCTCCTACGCCTCCTCCTGAACCTGTTAAGCCTGTAAAGAAGGCTGTCAAGAAGGTCGCTAAGTGCTAGTTCATTATATATTCTTATCAAATAATAAAAACCACAAAAAAAATATTTTTTACACTTATACTACAATATAATCCTTATGTATGCATTCAGCAGTATAAGCATTATATATAGCATTATTTTTGTCATCAATATCTGCTTTATTTAGCAGGCATTTGCTGATAACCTCCCAGCTTACATTTCCAAATACATTTGGCAAGAATGTTGCACGTTTGTTTTCATAACATACAATTAGCCCATACCTTTCGTTATCAAAATAATCATCAGGCATTACCTGTATCAGAGGCATCTGCATGAAATACAATTTGACAGTAAATGGTTTATCCAACCGCCCAAGGCTTCTAGGGTCCTCGCCATCTCGGATACTTTGGCATAAGTTCATAATCAGATAGTACAATCTCTCTTTATCCAAAATAGTATTGGTCCAAGACCCCATGCAACTGTATACTGCCCCGTTTTTTTTCACAGATACAAAGACCCCAAAGCAATCTTTGATACTCTCAAGGTATGTCAGAGACATCTCACATCTATCATATTCCACGCCACAAATCCGACAGGCTACTTCATCAAGTATTGCCACCATCATCAATCCATCTATCTATCTATAATAAGAATAATAAAATACCTACTAATAAACCCATGACAGCTCTTCCTAGAGGCATTGGTTCGCCATATTCTGCATCCACAAAATCAATATTGCTGGAAAATAATTTCCCAATAATATCTAATATTTTATAGGCAGACGGTAATGATAATACAATAAATAATAGCGTCCCATAGATGGCAGTCTTGAATTTCGCAATATACACATCATATACACTCTTTTCCGTACTAATCTGAAGAGGCTGCGGAGGAACATAGACAAAGTCTGGTGTGTCTTTGATAGAAGATTTCATTGCATATACTCTACATAATAATAAAGCAAAAAATTATCACTATTATACCCATTATATCCGTTATACCCGTTATACATATTGAAGCCTCCGGTACCTCGTGCGTATTCACTTATTCTTGATGTGGTATTCATATTTGCCAGCCATTCTGGCATATTTATATAGAAGTCTCTAGAATACATTGCCAACGCCTTGATAAAATTACAACAAAGTATATATAAACCTTCATTGCATTCTGAGAACAATCTGATACCTTCTCTGCAAAAGTCATATACAAAACATTCTTTGTTAAACTCTAAAAAATACCCAAAACTTTCTCGAACATCCCCTGAAAAGTCCTTAAAGAGCTTAATAACCTTTATTAATGTTCCCTTATCCATCTTCATAAACCAATCTGGGCTATTATAAAATCCATGTTTCTCTATCTCCATGGATAAATCAGTAAAAGCATGTCCTTCTGTCTGCCAAGTATGTTCCGCCTTTTTCTCAAGCCCATTATATTTGATAAACATATCCAATCTGCATAATGTCATGGCATCCAACTCCTTCCTTGTGAAAGGATTGTAGCAAGCAATGCCATCTTTCTTGCATTTTTCTACAAAATATCCCAATTCTACTGCATCAAATGCATAACTACCTTGCCCTTCCTTAAATACGAACAACCGCTGTTTATCTATTTCATCTATGCTATCATAAGTAAATGGATCCTCGTTGTTGATAACACAATCTATATCATATGTCATCAACCTTCTTACAAACCATTGTTTCATAATCTTCTGTATTCTCAAAGCATTTTCATCACCAAACTCATATGTCTTTTTATTGAGCTCATATATATTCTCATATATCACCTTGTTATATATTTCAGACATTATAACTTTCGGTATTTTTTTGAGAACCTCTATGAAAAGGAGCTTCTTCATTTCTTCATCTACATCAGCTATCGCAGCTGACGCAGCATTCGCAGCATTCGCAGCATTCGCAGCATTCGCAGCATTCGCAGCATTCGCAGCTGACGCAGCAGCTACTTGTATATATTTGAAGATTTGATATATATCTTGTCTCTCAAGCTTTTCTTTGCGTCCAACTATATTATAGAAAATCTCATAAAGCTGCTTTTGCATATTCTTATGTTTCATGCAGAAACAGCTGTCAGTCCTGCGCGTCTTGCTGCATATTGCAAATGTCTTGTTGTTTCTGTAAATACATTTTGATACCATGAATAGATATATTCCTTTATTTATTATTTATAATATATATTTATATCTGCTTCATTTGCATTATAGTCTTGATAGTAAGCATTTCATTCATTTGATTTTGCAATATATCTGATAATCTCTCATATTCTGCTAAAACACTCTCTCTTTGTTCTAGCAACGCCTTGTTTTCTGCTGTTAATTTTTCAAGGTCATCCGCAACTCCCATTTCCACAAGATACTTACAGTTGTTGAAATTATATAACAAATCATCCGCATTCTTTCTTAGCAATTCTATATCATCACATTTTATTTGTTCCATATTCTCTAGAACTGCTGCCAATTTTGGCATTTCATTATCATCATAATTCTGCATTCTATGTATAAGCTCATGCATCTCAAGATATCTCTTATGCAATTCTTGTAAAGCACATACATTGACTGTATATATATAACTTTTATCCAATGTATGAAAATCCTCCACATAAGTTCCATAGACAAATACATTTCCATCATCAAGATGTATAAACGTATGACTATTGTCAATAATAACTTCTTCTACATATCTGTTATTTCTATCATCAAAAATAAGCAGCTTATCCCCTGATTTTATGCTCTCGTCCAAAGTTATTTGCTTCAATTGATTTCCTTCTACAACACCGCGCTGATAAACATTTGGTACAAATCCTTCATTCATTGACACTGCTTCTGGCAGAACCTCTTTCACCTGCTGTGCTATGAAGCCATACACATTGCTACCTGATGTATCAATATAGGAATATTTCTTTGGTTCTATCTTCAAAATGGCTTCTAAAGCACTTGCATCTGTTATATCTGTCATATCTTTTTTGATACGCTCATCAGAACTCATTATTACACCAAGATTAGTCCAAATAGGATTATTCGTCTTCAAGGAGTTCAGTGAGAACTTCGTAAATACTTCAAGAGATGCTACGCCGCTTACGCCGCTTACGCTGCCTATGCGGACATTCCCTTCGTCATAATATATGTAGTCGTTAGTATTCTCTTTTTCCTGCCATCTGTTAGGCCTGACTTTTCCAACACTTGTATCAATACCACTGTCTTTTCCTGCACCCAATATATTATTAATACTGTAGTCCGCACCCATTGTGATAGGATTATTGAATATTTTGAATTCGTTAATATCAATCGTATTGGATACAGTACTAGATGCAGTATTCATTTGAAGATTGCTTAATGTTGCATTATATATGTTAGAAGCAAAAGGTTGATACAAAACTCCATGCACGTCATTTAGAGTATAGTATGCGCCTTGCCAGTCTGCAGTATAATGATATTTAGGTATAAAATATCTATTGTGCCTATTACTAATTGTTCGCAACATTCTCAAATAAAGTTTATAGTAGCCTTCTGGAATGTATATAGGATATACAGTAATCTGATTACTAGTATTCATGATGTCAGCCATAGGATTATTGAGCCTTTGTGGATTATAGTAGGCTGTCACAAGAAAATCGTCCAGCAATAAATCAGCAGAAACCTCATTTTGCAAGTCTAATACAAAGTTATAATATCCACTTGGCAGCCTGATATTAACATTTAATTCAGTCAAAACAAACTTCAAATCATACACATTTTGCAACATTGTATCAGCATTATCATAATAATTGGCATTAATTGTATTCATATTACTAGAGTACTTATAGAAGTAATTGCTGCTAATCGCTATCAGATTACTAAAGTCCTCTCTATTGGATGCAGAATACTTGATAGCATCATTTGAAAAGTATGTATTTGTATATGCTACGCTTTGCGAATATGTTTGTTGCAGTCCTTGTGATGTACCTAAATACGCACTGACATCAGTATCTTCGGAAAATCGGATGATGATTATGCCAGAACCACCAGAGCCTCCTCTATAATTCCTGCCTGAACCTCCTCCGGAACCTGTATGAGGTTTTCCATCGCCTCCTATTCCATCAGTATTTCTCATTGCATCTCCGCCTACTCTAATATAAGTATCTCCAACCATGGCGCCTCCTCCAAGGCCTGCAGGGTTGGTTGTATAGGTAGCCCATTCGCCACCACCACCACCTCCGCCATATACTTCATTGATACCTTTGATATTAAATATCAGCCCATGACCACCATTACCACCTTCTTTTTGTGTTGCGTTGGCGCTCTGTCCTACTCCTCCAATACCTCCTCCACCACCACCAGACAATATTTTATTTGCAAATGCGCTATAACCACTGCCTCCTGAAAAACCAATCCCTACAGTTCCTAGATTATCTGCTGCCCCTCCAGCATATAGCCTACTTCCTATGATACTATTGTCCCACCCTAGACCACCTCCGCCACATCCGCCAGGCCCGCCAGGTCCTCCAGACCCGTCATTTGCCAAGGAGCCTCCACGTCCTCCTCCCTTGCATCTCAAATTAATTACATTACCAATATATGTGTCTTCACCATTTTCTGCACTACTACTCTCTGTTCCACCAGCGCCTCCTTTGCCGACTTTTATGTTATATACTCCTTTCTCCATCATATAGTTTGTAGCATAATAATATGCACCTGCACCACCACCGCCTCCATAGTTATATCCGCCACCACCACCACCTCCAATCATAAAAATAGTACATAAGACATTTTTGGCAAAAGATACGTTATATGTTCCTTCAGTGTATGCAATATAATATTCCTCTCCAACTTTCACAGGTAGCATGACAGGGACGCTTGTAATCATCAGGTTAGCATAGTTCAAAGCCCCATTATATATTGCACTATTTGCATTCTGCTGTACCTGGTTGATATACATCTTCAATGATATCTCGCTGCCAATATAAGCAACTATATCGACAGTATACCATGTGTTCTTTTTAATAATAGTAGGTGAAAACATGCTAACACCATTTCCGTTAAATCCTAGCTTAACGTACAGGTTTCCATATAATACTCTTATGTTAACTACGGAAATGCTGCTACTACCAATGACATATAAAGGGGTGTCATATGTATTTTCTGTCCTAAATGTAAAATGTATAACAAAACCCTCCTTTGCCATCCATGTGGTTAGCTGCTTGGCATCTGTAAGCGTCGTGGGAGCCTCAGCAGCATAAATATCAGTGACTGTATATATATTAGTAGTGGCATCAAGCATCGCCAGAGTACTCGTAGTATAATTTGTCAGATTTGTAATAGTATTGTTAACATACACGTCCAGTGAATTATTTGTCTTATTGATTTCTCTTGCAATGCTGTTCGATGTTTGATTGATATAGTTTAAAAGATCGCGAGCAACTGGTGTCATTAGATTAAAAAATGTATTGCTCGTTGACGCAACATAATTTGACTGATTGCGAATGATGACAGGTAGCTTGCTATCTATGTTAGTTATCAGAAACTCATCAACACTTTTTAGATAATTTGACATATTTTTACCTACATAGACGATTACATTGCTAATATTTGGATAAATGTTTGCAATGTAGTTCGAACTAGATGCTTCATAGTATGTCATATCTATATCCACGTTCACACGATTCGTATATTGTATACATTGATTGGATGTAAGCAATACATAATTTGAAAATGACATATCAAAATAGTCTACTGCAATTGCAATACCATTGTATGTATTTGAAGCATATTCGCAAGGGTCATCATAGTATGCCTGGATCATATTGCTCTCGTTCGAAATATAATTGAACCTGATTTTATTTGTGCCATCTATCCAATCGCTTGTTCTTCTTACATAATTCGAGACATTTATATTGCTTGTATTAATTAGAAGACTTACACGTTCCTTTGTGAAATAAAGATTGCTTCCTTCTGACAAGTGTGCCGTAGTTTTATCATCTAGATTAATGTATGCAAAATCTCCTTTGCCAATGAAGTAGTCGGCATTCGTCATACCTGCTACTTCAAAATCATAGACAGAAGGGCTTTTGAAAACACCGACTTTGTCATTTTTTACGGCGACAACATTTTCTCCTAGAACTAATAAGTCTGCTGTGTTATTATAATCATAGAGGATTTCTAGATATCCAAGGGAACAATTGCCTGTCTTGTAAATATTTGTTTCAATAGATGAAACATATTCGCTGATGAAGATATTAGATGCATATAATGTTCCCAGAATACTGAGATTGCCTTTATATGTATCATTTACAATGACTTTGTTCGTAGCTCCATCTGAGAAATGGTTCATTGTCAGCTGTGAAAAAAACTCGTCAAACTTAGCCTCAGTATAATATAAGTTAGAAGTCCCATCCCTTATTTTGCTTGTATTGAGTTGGCTGACCTTGTTCTTAATCTTTCCATCTGCTTCATTATATTTAGCATTTGCATATGCCACATTACTATTAACACGTCTTTTCAAAACATTTTCGAGTTGATTTGATGTCTGTGTTCTATATGCTAATACATTCTTTATGCTGTTATTCATAGCATTTACAAAATTATTGCTGGATGATTGTAGGTAATTACTTGTTGTTTGATTAGCCCTGTATAGCGACGGTAGTGTGCTATTTAAATAGTCTATTGCGCCTTTTTCAATGTTTCTTATATCATTCGATAATACAGTGCTAATATTGCTATTAAATGTTGCATACCTGTCATAAGTTTGTGAAATTATATTGCAAGTATATTGCACGCGCTGGCTGATATCAATGATGAATTGATTTGACCTGACGCTCCTTATATCATATAGCAAGTCTTGTGTCTTGACATTGAGTATATGCATCAGGGCATTAGAATATGTTTCAACAGTATTTATACGCGTATTTATACTAGAATCTGCACTGTTTGAGTTTAGCATTTGCAAGAGCTGATTAGCAAGTATGTTTGAAGTGTATTTGACATAATTTGACGTGTCTATTATAGTATCTGTTATATTTTGGTATATACCTGCGACTATATCATCTTGTATGTCATAGACTATGTTAATATAATTTGCGTAATTTGATGATGCTAACACATTATGCAAAAGATAATTAGACGTGTCATCAGTTTGCATTGGTGTTTCCTGTATCAACACGTAATTAGAAGCATCTGATATTATTGGAGGTATTAAAGGACTTAGATAATATATCTGTGGAACAAAAATGCCTTCAATATAATTTGAAGTATTCTCAAAATGTGGTGGAACAATGGTATCCAATGCATTGAACGTATAGAAGGCATAGTTTGACGTATGGATATTGGATGCTGCTGCAATGTTCCCTACAACCAATTGTCTGTAAAATAGATTGCTACCTTCGTGCAAAAAATCCAGTGTCATTTGCTGCAAATAAATGTTGATTAACATAGAACCATCTGCATAATAATATTCTGCATACACGTTGGAAGCATTGATATTGCTAAAACTTGCATTGGAGGTCTTTATATCCCCTTGTACGATAAGCATTCCAGAGTTCACAAATTGCGCTTGTGTTCCATTCTGAAGGTCATCAGCAGATTTTGATGCAAGCCTGTCTTCAAATCTTGTCTTACTGTAATTATAAGGATTGCGGAGAAAGTCCAAAGTCTCCTGATTACTAGATACAACATCTAAGCCATCTTCAAAGAGTTTTTTGGATAGACTAGGAATACTTTGCATAATGATATTGGAAGTTTTAGCCACATCTCTGTCAATAATCTCGATCTGCTTTCTGACTAAAATATTTGAAGTCATATCTATTTTACCCTTTGTGTCATTAGGAAACAAATCATCTTTTGTAAATAGCACATCCACTGCAGTTGTTATGACATAGCCGTCTATAACTAGATTACCACCTATGATGGTATCTTTGTAAATGTTTATGTTCCTATCATTCAGTGTCATAACTGTATCTGTAGCGAAGCCAATGGATGTTTCGTAGTTGGATGCAGCATTTACACTGATAAGACAATATTCGGAGTTCGCAGAGGCAGATGACAATTTTAGGTTAGCCTTGTCTGTATACGAAATGAACTTTGCTACTTGAGACTCTGATGATTTAACATCAAGCTTAAACTTATTTGATAAGAAAGACATTTCTTTTATCTATTATGATAAAAATAAATCATTTTTAGGCGACATTGGGCGATACTACTTTATTCTCGTGCGTTTTATTTTTCAATAGATAGCGTTTATATGCCCTGATCTTCGTATATTTACTTTCATTGGCTACATTTTGGTTATTCTTAATGTCTTGTAATGTGGTATTTGTTTGGGCTTCATATCTTTTGATGGCTATATCTTTATCAATAAACATCTTATGCATCTCCACATCAAATACGGTCTTATATTTGTTATATTTGAGAATATCTTTCGTACGCAAATATTCCATAACATTGATATTCTGTATCTGGTTTTCGTATTCAGATATTTTTTCATGTATATCTACGATATCATCTTTGGTGAGACTGTCAAATGCAAGGAGATTGAGGAGTTTTTCGTATTTCTTTCTGTATTTTTCTCTATAAACAATGAGAAGATTTTGCTTATCTTTGAGCTGTTCTAAGAGCTCTCTATAATTCTTGAAACGAATGATACTACTCAAGATTGTTATGATAGTGCCTGTAAATAGTGTTGTTATATTGAGAGAAAATGAGATGATTTCTACTGTATCAGAAGATTCTGGATAGTTTCTTACAAATTCCAAAATACAGAGCCTAAAGGCTTCTACCAATGTTACCAGGGATGATAAGATAAGTATTGCGAGGGAAATTGCATTGTATTTTTTGTAGACCTTGTCATAGACAACTGATAATACGAAAAACTCGTCAATAGTCTTGCTCTTATTCTCATTAATATGATTTAGTAAATATGTGACTGCCTCTTGCTGTTGTTGCTTTGACGAGGAACTCATCTCAGATACTTTTTCCATCAATTGCTGTGCCAATAGCTTAGGAATAGTAGAAGATGACTCGGGATGTGTCTGAGGCCCGGGCTGCTGCTGAGGCTGCGTTAGCTGTGAAGGCTGCTGAGGCTGCTGAGGCTGCGGTGAATTACCTGACTGTTTATTTTGAAAGAACTGTAAAAGCTGTTGTGCTTGCATTGAAGGCTGTGCTGCTTGTGTTAATTTAACTTGTTGTAATAATGCACCTATTGGTGATGGCTGGTTTATTAGTTTTTGAGGATCTGAAGACTGCTGAGGCTGCTGAGGCTGCATAGACTGCGTAGGTTTAGGTTCCGAAGGATGTTTTAGCTCCGTAGGTTGTGATGTAGGCTTAGGTTCCGAAGGATGTTTTAGCTGTGGTAGCTGCGGTAGCTGTGAAACAGATATGTTTTTAGGTTCTATGGGTTCTTTGGAAGGATCTGTAGGTTTTGTAGGCTGCGAAGGCTCCGAAGGCTGCGATAGCGGCTGGTCCTGGCTATCTGTCTCCATACTGAAAACAAATAGAAAAATAAGAATTAGCTTGAAAAAGGATTGAATGGTTTTGATACAACATTTTGCAAGAATGAAATAACCGGTTTTGGAGCTTCTTGTAGTTCACCCATCATTTTCTGCAACTCGTTAACTACATCTTCATTGGTCTTTCCCAAGTTTTCCAATAATTCCTTATTGAAATTATCTAGGTTTATGCGCTGTTCTTCTATATCTGTAAAAAGGTTCTGTAAAAGTATATCCATTATCTATAATATATGTATCTAAATAATATTATTTCTCTGTAAAACCTCTCTAATAGTTGCTATTTTGCCTGCCATAGTATCCACTCTAGTCCTTAGTACGCCATTATTTGAAGTCATCAATTCGTTTTCCATATGTAGCCTCTCATTATCCTGTCGCAATTTATTGATACGTTGTACTACTGAGTTATGATTTACAATTTCTATAAATTGCTCGTTCACGGCCCGCAGTATGGCATATTCATTTTGTAATAGCATCATATTGCTCGACCTGTCAAGTGATAAGCCTTCAATTTCATCTATGACATCAAACCTATATTTCTGTTCCAATACTGCAAGTTTGCTTCGCATATTCAGTTGTTGTCTGTGAAGGTCTTGTGTTGCACAGACATTCAAAGCATAAATGTAATTCTTATCCAAAGTATAGAAATCGTCCACTACTGTTCCGTAGACAAATGCAGTTCCTGCAAGATTATGAGGATTATCTACAGCATAGACACTAGGAGTATAGATGTCCTCAATTGTAATGATATACTTTGAGTTTGCAAATAGAATGGCTACTTTGGCACCCTCCTTAAGTAGGTTCTCTGCTTCTTGTATTTCTTCGTTTATCATAAGTACCTTGTTATAGATTGTTCCGAAACAATAGATGTTTGGGACTGCCTCTGTTTGCAAAGACACAGCATTGGGAATGACCTCTGCAATCTGCTGTGCTATGAACCCATATACGTCGGTCCTGTTTTTATGCCTCTGGCTATCCACATAATCATATATCTTCGGTTGGATTGTCATAATTTTGGCTAGAGCATCTCCATCATCAATATCCACTATATCTTTCTTTATTCGCGCATCCGAGCTATAGACAACACCAGTCTGGGCCCAAATATCATTATTTACTTTGACAGAGTTTAGAGAAGGGTTCGCTGTGAAAATATCAAGTGTTGCCGTAGGGACGCTAGTTCCTATACCAACATTACCATCTTTATATAGGATATAATTTGCGGCAGGGTTATTGACAGTGGAAGTAGTTATATATGGTAATGGTTCTTGCCAGCGATTGACATAATTCACATTTTGCGTCTGGCCCTGTCCTGTTAATACTGGATTTGTCATAATATCTATCAATCTTGCAGCTGTCATGTTAGATGCATAGCGAACATAGTTGGACGTATTTATATTATTGTCTCTCAGATTATTGAAATTGATATTGGATATAGATAAAATATAATTGGATGTATCTATCCTGTAGGAGTTGATAGAGTTTACAAACAGATTGGATATATTTGAAGTATAATTTGATTGTGGCCTATCAAGTGATAAGAAACTCTGGTATAATGCATTTGATGTTGTAGTAATTAGATTTGATGTATCTATTCTGTCCTGCACTATAACATTTATGACAGAGTTTGAATATGATAGGATATAATTGCTATTGTTGATATTTGCTATCCTATTCAAGTTTGCCAGTGCATTTGATGCAGTCAGGATGTAATTTGAGGTTTGTATGTTATATACATTAGCCAAATTAATAAACTGGTTTGATGTTGTCAATACATAATTAGACTGGTTGTTATTCACGAGATACTGCTGTGCTTTAAGTATGAGAGAATTGGACGTGCTATCTATGAGATTGGATTGGAACTTATTGACTGTATTGATATAGTTGATGATATTATTACTACTGACAGCCCAGTTTTTGTTTTCATCATCAATGAGTTTGTATTGTCTTTGTGCTAATAAGTTCGATATGTTATCTACTAGGTTTGACATATGCACGTTGGAAGCATTGATGATGGCAGCTGCTCTTGCATCTGTGAAGTACTTATTCTGGCTATTTGGGTCAGGGTCTTCAGCTAGTTCTGAGGTTGTCTTATCAGCAAGGTTAACATCATAGAGATACAGGCCTGAACCTATGAAAGATGTGGCTTTTACAGAGCCGAAGACATTCAGCTGATAGGCATTATCAATGTAAGTATATAGTATGCTCTCTAGAGAGTTTGTCAAAGGTGTTGTCAGAATGCGGAAGTCGCTAACATAGAGGCTGCCTGTATTTGCAGATGAACCCAGATTATTTGTATATGTTGCTGAAGCCAATGATATGCTAGAAAATGTATTCTTAGTTCCTAAGGCAGCTGGCGTAGATAGTTTTACGAAACAGGTTGGTTTAATGTTCCATAGGATGTGTATCCACCCATTAGCAAGTGGTGCAGGGGTTTCATAGACTACTGTGTTATTAATCTGAAATGTTATGTAATTATTAGCAGTTTGTTTATTGAGTATTCGTATGTGTTGAGAAGCTGAAATAGAAAAATCTAGTAATATGTTATTTGGAGCAAAATTGGCAATTTTGAACCAGGCGCTGATAGTCAGGTCGCTGAATGTGCTCCAGTTATCTGACGGGATTGTTGTCTGTTGTCCTGCAGATATCACAAGACTATTCTTGCCTTCATCAAGATTATAAGTAGCACCATTGAGTGTTAAAGATTTATTATTACCAGATGTATCTTTATTTAATGCATCAGCCTTGAATTGATAGTAGATATATTCTTTGACAATATCTTTAGGTTCTAGGGCTATATTAGAGATACCTATGTTAACTGCTGTTGGTTTAACTGCAAAAATGAGGTTGCTTTGATAGTTATAAGCCTCTAAGATGTTCTTTCCTGGAACCATTTGAGAAACAGAGAATGCTGAAGGAGTCGCAGAGCTCAATATTTGCAGCGCATCAGTCGCAATTGTGTTTGTAAGTAGTACTGTATCATTTCCTATGATACTCAGATTGGATGCATAAATGTTGCATGAAACTGTCAGGTTATTTGCATAAACACCATTAATGATATATTTGTTGCTGGTACCGTTTCGCAAATCATCAAGCGTAAGTGCTCTGATGTTGTCAAAGAACATATTGGATCCGAAGTATTTATTTGTACCTTGTATTATCTCATCACATGTGAGCCTGTCTATTCGTTGCGCTACCAGATTAGAAATGTTTTCAATATCTGTAGAGACATCATCCATTTGTTTGTCAAATGCTAGTGTTATGCTTTTAATGATGTTGTTGGATGTATTCTTGATATAATTCGATGTATCCGCGCTGATGATATCAAGTGATGCAAAAAGCTGCGCCATTTGTGTCACTATATAGTTTGAATTGATAGCAATGTTATTGGAAGTCAATGTGTAGTTTGTTGCAATAAGATTAGAAAGTCTGGCATCAGTTTGAGTTGTATATTCTGTTATATGACCTATCTCATTTATGGTCTGATTTATAATAGTATTTGATGTCCTTGTATTTAAAATATTCTGAATAGTATTGCTATTTTCTATAAAAACAGTTAAATTTGTTTGTACGTGCAATGCATCTGTTGATAATGTCTCGAAAGTACCATTCATATGGCTATAAATGTCTTGGAAGGTTGATGAGACGTAGTTGGAAGCATCTAGGACTGTTGTTATAATCCTGTTATGGATTAAATTAGAACTATGTAGAGAATAAAAGGTTGCGTCTTGTTCTGATATCAATATGTTATATATTAGTGTATTTGAATATGCTGTTATTGCGTCTGATAATATATTTGATGTTCTCAATAAATCTGTATTAAATTGAATATCAGTATTTGAAGTAAAATTGGAGACTGCAATCATGTCATATGTGAGTTGTTCTGAAATCTGATTAGATGTAGAGTTAATATACTCTGTTAAGTTGTATATGGCTGTATCAATGATTTCGGCAAACTGGACGGTGAAATTACTTGATATGTTTGATATATTTAGATTACATGTGCTGAGGTATGCGAACAGGTCTTGTGTATGATTTTGAATAATATTAGAAGTTGTTGTAGTATATTCTTGTATGTATTTGGAGAGATGGTTAGAAGTTATGACAACATAATTTGACAAATTGTTGTGGATATTGTTTTCATAAGCTAAAATATTTGCATAGCTTGTGTCAACATAATTAGAAGCTAGAATATTTGAGGCTTCTATAATAGGAATGACGCGTTCTGTTTTATAGAATAAGTTTGAACCTTCTGTTATACCTGATGTAGTTCCATCACCTTTATCCAGATTTAGCAATTGCGAACCATCGCCATATAAATAATGGGCGTGCACTTCTGTTGTATTCACTGTATTTGTTATGATATTAGAAGCGATTGTATTGCCATTGACGAGCAGATCTGTTGGATATGTCCTATTATAGATATATTTATTCACTTGTCCGTTGGGAATATTATCAAGTGTTTTAGATCTCAGAGCTGCATCGAAATCTGCATCTGTGAAAGTAGTAAATGTTATTCCTTCGAAGAGCTTTGATAGTGTATAGAGATTGCTAAGACTTGAATTTAAGGTTTGATAGAGTTCATTTATATTTTCAGAGATGATGTTGCAAGTATTATTGATATTTGAAACCAGTAATGATGTGTATCTCTCTGATATGAGATTAGAATAGACACTTTTAGGAACATTATCAAACGTCTCATCAGTTTCATCATTGAGAATTAATGTTCCTAGTGAAAGTGCAGAACCAGATATGAGTAGATTACCACGAATGACTGTAGTTGTTGTTAGATCACTATTTGTGACATTGAATGCTGCCAGTCTATTTTTATCTTGTGTTCCTATATATGTACTGACACCAAAGACATTTGAAGAAGGATCTTCTATACACGTGCCAATGACTGCATATTCGTTTGGTGCATTTTTATAATCCGGTTGCAAAATAATCTCAGCATTTTCTTTGGTTGAAATAAACTTGGCTACTTCAGCCTCTTGACCTTTGACATCAAGTTTTAATTTATTATTCAATAATGTTGTCATTATCTGCTCTTAAAATATCTATTTATTTTTTTTACAAGTAAAATCTCTTATATCTACCCTCTCATAATCTTCTTCCAAAGCTTTACTGCCCTTATGAAAAGCACTACAAGACCCCATTCATTGTCAGCTTTTGTTTTCATTACAACTATCTTATAATATACATTTATTTCCAAATCGGCTTAAATGACAAGATACCGAATGTGGGTCTCACAAAATATATTGAAAACCATGATAATATAGGTATCATAAAATGCTAAGAGTATTTATTTAAGGATTAATGAATACGTTATCATAGACTTAAAAAAGAGTACATAA
>JACCDP010568657.1_pt1 | contig 18548 bp, 13 predicted proteins | sample 7445841 | NCBI WGS metagenome assembly JACCDP01 (sample SAMN15323441, study PRJNA562643) | freshwater metagenome | isolation source: river surface water | place: USA:Blue River Watershed | collected 2017-08-17
CCGGCGAGTGGCCCCGAATGGGTGGAGCTCTACAATCCGAGTGACGCCGCGATCGACGTGGGTGGCTGGCGCATCGACGACGACACCCCCGGCGGCACACAAACGATCATCGCAGCGGGGAGCGTCGTCCCCGCCCGTGGGTACCTGGTTGTGCCGCTCTCGAGCGCTATCCTCAACAACACGGGCGACAGCGCTACCCTGATCAATGCAGACGGGAGCACAATCGACGCCGTTGCGTTTGGCGCAATGCGGAGCACCGAGAGTTATGGTCGGCGCACGGACGGCGCAGCAGAATGGCTCAAATCCACCCCATCTGCCGGCGCAAGCAATGCTCAGTCGGTCGTCACCGCAAGCCAGACTGCCACCGTTCCGCCCGTAACGACCACCGATACCCCGACTCCCACCGTGGTCGACGCAAGCGAAACGCCGCTCCCACCCGTGCCTGCTACCGCCGTATCGACACAGACGCCGACCGCTACAGCGCTCCCCGATGAGGCATCTCCGGTCTCCACGATTACACCCATCGACACCTCAGTTCCTGCGCCGACCACCACCCCATCGCAGACACCAACGCAAACCAGCAGTCCGACCAAAACGCCCTCAGTGACGCGCACCCCGAGCGACACCAAAACACCGTCGCTGACCCGCACCCCGAGCGACACCAAAACACCGTCGCTGACCCGCACCCCGAGCATCACCAAGACACCGTCGCTGACGCGTACCCGGAGTGTGAGCAAAACCGCGACACGCACAAAAACGCGCACCAGCAGTGCAACGGCTTCACGTACCAAGTCCCCGTCACGCACCAAAACACCGTCACTGACCAAAACACCGTCACGCACCAAAACCGCATCAATGACACGGAGCGCAACGCAGACCCGTGTCGCACGGCAGAGCCGCGCTACCGAGGTACAAACTGCCAGCATGCCGACACCCAACGCCACGCAGCCGGTCGTGACACGCCGCATCGCCCCGAGCCCGCAGCTCGCCATCCAAAACGCGCTGCCACCGACGCAAACCGTGCCACCCACCGTGACACTCCACCCGACCACGGTGGCCACGGTGGCAGCAGCCCCGTTGCAGGTACCCGCACCGCCACGTTCGTTCCCCATCATGCCGCTTGCGAGTGTCCTGCTGTTGGCGGGGTGGATCGGATTGCGGGTGTTTGCGAAAGCAGCAGCGCCCGTGCTATACTCGGAGGTAGACGAAGAAGCGGAGAGTAGTGCGTCTGACCTGCCCAGCGAGTCGAGAACGGTGTGAGCTCGACCAGGGATACCACGAACGGCACCGCAGAGTCTGTACACAATCTACAAAAGTGACCGAGTCCGCTCGGTAACTGGGGTGGGACCACGCACATAGTGCGTCCCCAGGCGATTCATTTCGCTTGGGGTTTTTTGTGCCCCCAAGCCCAGCAACAGGAGCAGGCATATGCCGGCAGCATCCATCGAACAGTTGGCGTCCCTGTGCAAACGACGCGGGTTCATCTTCCCCAGTTCAGACATCTACGGCGGCTTGCAAGGGGTGTTTGACTACGGCCCGTTGGGCGTCGAACTCAAAAACAACATCATCAATGCGTGGTGGCGCACCAATGTCTATGCCCGTGACGACATGGAAGGTCTCGACGCCGCGATTTTGATGAACAAACTGGTCTGGAAGTACTCAGGCCACGAAGAGACATTCAACGACCCCCTCGTCGACTGCCGCGCCTGCAAAGGCCGCTGGCGCGCAGACCACATCAAAGGCAAATGCCCCAGCTGTGGTTCGAGCGATTTGACCGAGGCACGACCGTTCAACATGATGTTCAAAACCGCCGTCGGCCCCGTCGCCGACAGCGATTCGTTCGCGTATTTGCGGCCCGAGACCGCGCAAGGGATTTTTGCCAACTTCGGGAACGTGCTCTCGAGCACCAGCCGCAAATTGCCGTTCGGTATTGCCCAGGTGGGCAAGGCGTTCCGCAACGAAATCAACCCGCGCAACTTCTTGTTCCGCGTCCGTGAATTCGAACAGATGGAAATCGAGTTCTTTGTTATGCCTGGTACCGACGAAGAATGGCACGAAAAGTGGCTCGAATCCCGCCTCGCCTGGTGGGAGTCGATCGGCGTACCGCGCTCCAAGATCCAGATCTACGACGTGCCCAAAGACGGCCTGGCGCACTACTCGAAGCGCACCTACGACCTGATGTACGACTATCCGACCCTGGGGTACGAAGAAATCGAAGGCATCGCCAGCCGGAGCGACTACGACCTCGGCTCGCACTCGCGCGACCAAGAGAACCTCAACATCAGCGCCAAAGTCAGCGTCAACCGCGACAGCGTCGCCAAGCTGAACTACTACGACCAGCCCAACAACCGGCACGTGGTGCCCTATGTCATCGAACCGTCTGCCGGCGTCGGCCGCTGCTTCCTCGCAGTCTTGTCCGAGGCGTACGACGAGCAGATGGTGAAGGAACCCTCAGCCGATAAGCTCGAGGCAGTCCAGGCAGCCCTCGACACCTACAAGAAGTCCGTCAGTCGGAGCGAAAAACTCAGCCCCGAGCAGCGTGACGCCATCGTCGGCCAAGCCGATGCGATCAGCGCCGAGCTGAGCGTTCGTCTGCCACAAATCGAGTCGATGCTGGCGTTGCCCGGTGCCGACAGCATCGAGGTCGGCAAAAAGCTCCGTGGCGTGACACAGCCCGTTGTGGACGAGTTCTATCGCACGGTGTTGCACCTCAAGCCACATCTCGCCCCGGTCAAAGTAGCCGTGTTCCCACTCAAGCGCAACCACGACGGCCTCGTGTCGATGGCCAAGGGCATCCGCACTGACCTGCAGATCAACGCCGACATGCGCACCGTCTATGACGACACCGGCGCCATCGGCAAGCTCTATCGCCGCCAAGACGAAATCGGCACGCCGTTCTGCGTCACCGTCGACTTCCAGTCGCTCGAGGACCAGACCGTCACTATTCGCGATCGCGACACCATGCAACAAGAACGCATCAAGTCGAGCGAACTCGAACAGTACGTGCGCGAACGGTCGCGATAGGTTACAGGTTACAGGTTACAGGTTACAGGTGGCAGGTGGCAGGTGGCAGGTGGCAGTCAGGATTTCATTGCTTCGGCCGAGGCATGCTTCCCAGAGGATGGTGTACGGGTGCGGCTTGAGTAGGGGTTGTTGGGATTGTTTGCGGGCGAGGTGTACCTCGCCCCTGTCTGCCCAACCGCCATGGCACCCTCCGCGCCTACCCGTCATGACATCGAGCCGGCGTCCTGCCTTCTTCTATTCAGGTGCAATTTCTCCCCCGAATGCACCGATCAGAGTGAAGATGACACGTATGCTCTGTATCTTCGTACACATCACCGTCTGACCTTGGTTACCGCGCTACCTGTGACTTTCGCGATACCGGAGTACCAACCATTGATTGACCCATGGGAGGAGTAGAAATCAGATTAGGGTATACTTTTGATTCATAACATGGAAAACCGATTCCTGACGTAAAGCTCAAGAATATTCGTGGTACATGTACGCAATCGTGAGGAGATACAGATGACTCATACCACCATCATGTGCCCTTTTTGTGCTGCAGAGACCACTGCTGAAATACCCCCCGATCAATGAGTACAACGCTGGACCTGTCCGCAGTGTACGGAGGTCCTGACGCCTCGTGCGGGCGATTGCTGTGTGTTTTGTTCGTATGCCGACCACGGCTGTGACGATGCCACTGCCTCTGCGTAGCTGCATGAAGCACGGCAGAATCTGCTGAACACTCCTGGGAGGAGCCATGCCTACCTTCACGACCACCCTGACCTGCCCGCATTGCAACGCCCAATCCCAGGAGACGATGCGTGTGCGCGAGATCGAACGCGTCATCCGTTGTCTGGAGTGTGCGCAGCAGATTATCCCCAAACCGGATGACCATTGTGTCTGGTGCGCGTATTCGGACACTCCCTGCCCGGTGGTCCAAAACGAAGGCAGTTGCAATCCCTGCTGACACACAAACGGCAGCACGCATGCGTGCTGCCGTTTTCTCATGCCCAACACCGTATTAGCCGAGTTTTTCGAGCTGATCGAGCAACGCGTCGAAGCGGTCCATGGCGGCCTGCACAGGTGCCGGCGAGGCCATATCGACCCCGGCTCCGCGCAGGAGGTCGATGGACGATTTGGACGACCCACCGCTCAAGAAGCCCAGGTAGTTCTTGACCGCGGTCGGGTCGCCCTTTTCGACGTTGTCGGCCAAGGCCAACGCAGCCGAGATGCCTGTCGCGTACTGATAGACGTAGAAGTTGTAGTAGAAGTGCGGGATGCGCGACCATTCGTAGCCGATGTCGTCGTCGAGGGTCACTGCCGGGCCGTGGTAGTCCTTGACCATCTGGTAGTAGCGCTCGGTCAGGCCCTCGGTGGTCAGTGGTTCGTCGTTTTCGGAGCGGGTGTGCATATCGAGCTCGAACTCGGCAAACATGGTTTGGCGCACCAGAGTGCGACGGATGTCTTCGAGCTGCTGGACGATGAGATGGCGGCGCACGTCAGGCTCGCTGCGGGTCTTGAGCAGGTGGGCGACCAACAGGGCCTCGTTGAGGGTCGAGGCGACTTCGGCCACAAAGATGGTGTAATCGCCGTAGTGCAAGGGCTGGGTTTTGCGCGTGTAGAACGAGTGCATCGAGTGGCCCAGTTCGTGCGCCAGTGTAAAGACGTCGTCGAGCCGGCTCTGGTAGTTGAGCAGGATGTACGGGGCGGTGGTGTACGAGCCGGTGCTGTAGGCTCCCGAGCGCTTGCCCTTGTTTTCGTAGACATCGATCCAGCGTGATTCGTAGGCCATGTCGAGCGCTGCGGCGTAATCGGCACCCAGTGGGCGCAACGCGGCAGCCACCAGCTGGCACCCCTCGCGGTAATCGACCGTGAGCTCGACACCGGCGTTGATAGGTGGGTAGAGGTCGTAGATGCGCAGATCGTCGAGCTTCATCAGCTTTTTGCGGAGCGCATAATAGCGGTGCATCTTGGGCAGGTTGGCTTTGACCGTGCTGACCAGGTTGTGATAGACCGGTACCGGGATGTCGTTGGGCGCTAGGGCTGCTTCGACGGCGCTGTTGTAGCCGCGGATGCGGGCGTTGACGACGTTGCTTTTGACGCCCTGCGACAAAGTCATCGCCAGGGTGTTTTTGTGGGCAGTAAAGGATTTGTAGTAGGTGTGGAAGGTGTCTTTGCGGACGCGGCGGTCATTGCTTTCGAGATATTTGCCGTAGCGACCATGCGACAACTCGACCGTGTTGCCATCCTCGTCGGTAATCGACCCAAAGGTCATGTCGGTGTTGTTGAGCATGCCGAAAATGGCATAGGGCGCCGACGTGACTTCGCTGAGTTGCGCCAACACACCCTCGACTTCAGCCGAGCGGGTGTGTGTACGGTTGCGGAGCAGGACGTCGAAGTAATAGGCGTACTGTGACAGGGTGGCATCGGCGCTGATCCAGCCGCGGAGCTGAGCCTCGGGCAGAGCCAACATTTCGGGCTCGACAAACGCCAGTGCTGCCTGTGCTTTGGCGACCATCGACTGTGCCTGGGCATTGAGCTCTTGACCGGTGGCATCGCCCGAATCGCTGTCGTAGCGGCAATGCGCATAGATATAGAGTTGGTGGGCGACGGTCATCAGCGCTTCGCGCGTTTTGAGCACCGTGACGAGCGCCGCAGCGCCGTTGCTGATGGTACCGACCAGGGCATTCATGGCGTCGATGCGGCTATCCATGGTTGCCAACTCGGTGCGCCACGCGGCGTCGTCGGCATACATCAAGCTCAGGTCCCAGGTATCGGCGCTGTTGGCCTCGCTCCGCGTGGGGACGCTCTGTGCGTTGGGGGTGGTCATGGGCACGTCCTTTCGAAATCTCTTGGTACTAGTATAGCGGACGGATTATTGGATGGTAAGCCAATCGAGGCGCACCATCAGCTGGCGCATCTGGCCGGTGAGTGGGCCGCGCTGGTTGCGGTAATCGTTGGCATCCGGCACAAACGTCGGGCCACGGAGCGTAATCACCACATCGGCACCAGCCGGTTGGACCGGCAGGTCGATGACTTCCACCCGCACACGCGGGGTATCGGCAGCGAAGGTGCCGATGACGCGATTGTCGAGCCATACCTCGATGGGGCCACGGGGGACGACATCGCTGGGCCAGCCGCGGCCGTCGACGCGCAGCGCCAAGCGTTGGGTCGAGCCATTGCCGGCCGCGGGGAAGCGGAACTGTGCACCGTCGCTACACCAGCGCAGATTGACGTTGAGCACCGCGTCCCCCTCGCCCAGGTAACAGCCGCGCAAGTAGCCGATGTCGAGGTCGTTCCCCACGTCAATCTCGCGCATCGGAGCGGGTTTGAGCCATTGCCAGGCCCACTCGACCGGATTGCGGCGATCGACAAGCGTATCGCCAAACAGTCGCTTGGCTCCGTCACGGTCATCGAGGGTGCGGAGCGCATCGGCACGGGTCAGTTGGATCTCGACCACGTCGGGGTCATCGGCCGGCAACAAGCCTGCCACATCCGCCGCCCGCCCCTGCCAGCTCGCATGCAGGGCAGCGCCGACGCGATCGAGGGGCAGGGGCAACGGTGCGGGGATGGGGTTGACGAACGGATTATTGCGGAGCTGCGCGGCATAGGCATCGCTGTTGGCCCGCAATGGTTGGGCGGCGTCGACCAGTGTGTTACAAAACAGCACCGATGGCGACGGCCCGAAAAACGACGGTGCAATCCCCGGCCAGAGTGATACCCACGGCGTCGCCGCCAGCGACCAGACGACACTCGCAGCAGCGATCGTCAACCCTGCACCCGGTGTGCGCAGTTCGGCCCAGCGACGCTGCCAGACACACACCACGGTGGCGGCAGCAGCGATAGCCAGCAAAGGCAGCAGGATGAGGCGAAAACGGGTGATGCTGAATACGCCCGCACCCAGCACAATGGGCAAGACAACAAACACCAAAAATATCTCGTGCTGGCTCCGTGTCGCCCCATCGCGGCGCATCACCCACAGCCCGACCAGCGCGGGGAAGAGGACCGCGATGTACCAGACATCGTCCAACCAAAACAACAGCTGTGCATAGCCGGCACTGACCGCACCGATGGTAAATCCCTTGGTGAAGCGCTCGGCGCTACCATAGCGTATCTGCCAGAACGCCGCGAACTCACCCGGGATGCGTTGTACGAACGCCAGCGGATGCGCGGCGATGAGACACAGCGCCTCGCGCGTCATGGCTGCCTGGCGTGCCCCCTGCGTCGCAACGACACCGGGGAACGGCGCGCACGTCTGCGCCGGCGCTGGCGCCGACACATCGAGCAAGGCGGCCACATATGCATCGGTCAACACACTACTCTGGGTCGGCTCGACACTGGCGTGGGCACTGACCAATAGGTTGTAGGACCCGGTCGTATCGACCAGCACCACGCCGCCATAGGTGCGACTGGCATAGATGCTCCAGGGCGCTACCACGACGGTACAAGCCACAGCCAACACCCACGTCGCCCGCGCGCGCGGGGCAACCACCGTGCCGCCACCGTAGCGCATCCAGAGCAATACAAACGGGACATAAACGAGCGTCATCCCGCGCGTCAATGTCGCAAACCCAAGCAACATACCGATCAACGCCGCACGCCAGATACTCGGTTGGGCGATGCGAAAACCAACAGCCAACCAGATAATCGTCAGCATGAGGGTGAGATAGAGTGTCTCGGTCAAGACCATCACGGTGGCGGTGGCTAAGGGGAGCGCAATTGCCACCAGCACGGTCGCGACCTCGGCTACCGCCTGTTGTTGGGGCCACATCCGGCGTGCAATCAACCACACCAGCACGATGTGACTCAGCGACACAATCCCTTGGAGCGCGGCGACATACGTCACATTACCGCCAGCACCAAGGACAAACGAAACCAACAGGGGGTAGAGCGGCGCACGCGTCCAATAGTAGTCGAGATACCACGCAAAGCCGCGGCCGTAGGCCAACCACTGCGCCGCCGACAGGTACTCGCCTTCGTCCGACACGAGCGTGGTGCGCGGCAGAGCAATCCACACCACGATGCGCAATGCAATTGCCAGGGCCATGGCCGCCCCGAGCCAGCGCAGACGAACGAACTGTTGCATACCCACTCCTTCTCAGCTGCCGTCATTATATCGCAGGCCCTTATACGACGATAGGTCGTATGGTCTGTCAGTCCGTTCCGTTATACTGAAGGCAACACGCAGAGGATGCTACATGCTCGAACTCAGCCACATCAGCCACGCATATGCAAAAAAAACGGCCCTGCACGACATCAATCTGTCGCTCGCAGCAGGTGAGCGGTTGGCCATCATCGGCCCCTCGGGCTGTGGCAAAAGCACCCTGCTCCGGATCATCGCAGGCCTCGAGCCCGAGCACACGGGGAGCGTGATCTACCGAGGTCGCGACATCACCCAGGTGCCCACGCATCTGCGCGGGATTGGCCTGATCTTTCAAGACCATGCGCTGTTCCCCCACATGACCGTCGCGGCCAACATCGGCTACGGATTGTATGGCCAACCACGCGCCACCATCGCAGCCCGGGTCGACGCCATGGCACAGATGTTTGGTATCGGCGATCTGCTCGACCGTCGACCCGATCAGCTGTCGGGCGGGGAGCGTCAACGCGTCGCGCTGGCCCGGAGCATCGCCCCCAGCCCGGGACTTTTGCTCTTTGACGAGCCGTTTGCGTCGCTCGACCGGACCCTGCGTGATCGCTTTTTGGCAGAGTTGCCGCCGTTGCTCCAACACGCCGGGGTCACGAGCATCTACGTGACGCACGACCCGGTCGATGCGTGCCTCATCGCCGACACACTGGCGGTAATGGAAGGTGGTCGCCTGCTCCGCCATGCACCACCAGCGCAGGTGTTCCGCGACCCACAGACACGGCTGGTTGCCCGACTGCTGGGCATGCGCGATATTCTGCCTGCGCATCCTGCCTACGCTGCACTCGCGCAGCCCAGTCCCGCAGCGACGCACCTGCACATCCACCCACAGGCTGGGGTCGATGCACGCCAGCATCCCCACAGCCTGCTGACTGTCACCGTGCGCGCTTTGACACTGCGGCCACCCTGGCCACAGGTGCAGGTGGCAGTGGCCGACGACGTCCCGCCGTTCAGCTACGACTGGCCATTCGGCGAGCCGCCACCCATCGGGAGCAGCGTCACCGTGGCCGTACGCCACGATTGCGTGGCCTGGTTGCGCGACGACTGAAGCGCACGGCGGTTTTCTGGCATAATGGCTGCATCACGTACCGTACCCACAGGAGCACACCATGCGCGTCGGACTCGTCCAAATCAATTCGCAAGAAGACCGCCACCGCAATGTGGCGCGCGCCGTCGAACTCATCGGCCAGGCCGCAGCCCAAGGCGCACAGCTGATTGCACTACCCGAATACACGACCTTCCTCGGTCGCTCCGAGGTGCAATCACAGCACGTCGAAGCCATCGACGGCGAGACCGCTCAGGCATTCGCGGCCGCCGCCAAACGCCACAATGTCTGGATCCATGGCGGCTCGCTCATCGAGCGCAGCGGCCAACCCCACAAAAACTACAACACCAGCTTGGTCTTTAACCCCAACGGCGAACGCGTCGCCATGTACCGCAAAATCCACCTCTTTGACGTGGACATCGCCCCCGGCAGCTACCGCGAATCCGATTCGCTCATCCCCGGTGAAGACATCGTCACGACCGACATCAACGGCGTACGCCTGGGCTTGACCATCTGCTTCGACGTCCGGTTCCCCGAGCTCTACCGCGCACTCGCACTGGCCGGCGCCAAAATCATCGCCGTCCCCGCAGCCTTCACGGCGTTCACCGGCAAAGACCACTGGGAAGTGTTGTTGCGCGCCCGTGCCATCGAAAATCAGTGCTACATCATCGCCCCGGCCCAGTGGGGCGAACACCCCGTCGGGCGCATGTGCTATGGCCGGAGCATGATCATCAATCCCTGGGGCACCGTCATCGCCCAAGCCGCCGACGGCGAAGGTGTCGTCGTTGCCAACCTCGACATGACCGACCTCGAGCGCATCCGCACTGCCGTGCCCTCGCTCGCCAATCGCCGGCCATCGGTCTACGCACAGTAGGTCTTTCCATTTGAGAAAACCAATCGCCCCGGTCGACGTTGTCGACCGGGGCGTTTGCGTGTGCACCCACAGCTATGGTTTGAGGACGATTTTGCCCGCCCCCATGGCGTCTTGATAGGCGCGGATGCCTGCCGCGGCATCGGCAAACGCATACGTCGCATGGACGTCGGTGCGCATACAGTCGGCCAATGATGTCTGGATGTCGACCATGGCCCGGAGCACCGTCCCCATGCCCCGCCGGCGGATCCATTCGGTCAACCAAAATCCCTCGACGGCGCGATTGCCGAACAACAATGTCCCCACATCGACCTGCACCGGCTCGAGCGATAACGCACCATAGGTCAGCACCCGTGCACCACGGGGCAACGCCGCCAACATCTGCCCCGTTTGTTTGCCCGCCACCGCATCAAAGCCGATGCCACACCCGTGTGTGGCACAGGCGTCTTTGAGCGTCTCGGTGAAATCCGCATCCTCGCTGACGACCACCGCATTCGCGCCGAGCGCCTGCAGTGCCGCCACGTGCTGTGCGCTGCGCACGATGGCCACAACGTTCAATCCGCGGTGCCGTGCCGTGCGAATCATCATGCGCCCCAGGGCACTATTGGCGGCATTGAGGAGCACTCCTTTGCGGCCGTCGCGGATGGCCCGATCGATGAGCGCCCAGGCGGTCAACGGATTGACCAGCATCATGGCGCCTTGGGCATCGCTGATCCGCGCCCGCAACGGCAAACAGGTGCTCGCATCGGCGACCGTGTATTCGGCCCAGGTCCCAAAGCTGCCCTGTGTGGCCACGGCGACGCGGCGACCAACCAGCAATGCACCGAAACCCGATCCGGCAGCGACGACGTCGCCGCACCCTTCGAAGCCGGGAATGGTGGGCGGCTCGCGGCGGACGCCATAGCGCCCACGCAAAAACATCAAATCCGACGGATTGACTGCCGCACTGCGGATTTTGACGAGTACCTGCCCCGCCCGCGGCGTCGGGGTGGGCACCTGGCGTACATGCAGTCCTTCGGGCCCGTCAAACGACTCCAACTGGAGTGCGCGCATGGTTGTGGGTATCACGTTTTCTGCTCCTTTTTGTGGCGTCTACCCTGAAAAGCAGCTACCACTGCGATGCTCGATGCATCCATGTGTGGGGTATCGACTCATGCGGGCAAGGATGCGGTATCTCTCAGAAAACTCCGCACGGTCAGTGCTACCTCGGTCGCACATTCGTCTTGGACGGCCATCGCCCCGGGCAAGACATGCGCCGTCGACCGTGGCAAGAGCGCCTGGAACCCGGGCAAGCGTGTCACCGGTGTCGTCATCGCATATTGCCCCCACAAGATATGCACGGGTTGGGCGATACGCGGCAACACGTCGTGCAGATCTGCATTGAGCAACATCGTGAGAAAACAAATCGGCGCATAGCGTGCCCCTGGTCGCGCAGCCGCCCGGGCACAGGCAGAGACCATCGCTTCGTCGCACGCTTCGGGGTTGGAGTAAGCCATTTTTCGGAGAAAATACCGCAAGCTGGCGCGACTGGTCAACAACCGATACGCACCGGCGCCAAACCACCCATGCAACAACCGGTACGCACCACCCACCGTCCCCGGGACGTGCAGATCCTCCAACCCCGTCGGGCAGACCAACACCAAGCGGGCAATGACATCGGGGTGATTGGCTGCAGCGATGCATGCAAACGCACTACTCAACGACACGGCATACAGACACGCCACACCGCCCAATTCGCGCGCCACATCGGCCAATAGATCCGCATAAATCTGCGCACTATAGATCATGTCCGGGCGGTCTGAATCGCCGTACCCCAACAAATCGATTGCCACCACCCGATAGTCGCGTTGCAAGTCGGCAAATGGCTTGCGCATTTCGAAGCAATTTGCTGCAGCATTGATACTATGGACCAATAACACGGTCGGCCCGGCACCCGCTTCGTGCAGGGCAATCTGGTGGCCTCGCCAGCTGATATAGCGGACCGAGACGCCCAACAGGGCGAGTGGGGTGTGCATTTCGTTTTTCTTTCTTTCAAATCGTATCGGCACGTACGTGTGTCTGCATCCACTGTAGCGCATCTGCGCGGGTCTCGTACAGACCATCCAGCTGGGCATCGTAGGCAATCCGCAAGAGTTCCTTGACTCGTGGCCCCGCAGCAATCCCCAATGCCAGCACATCGTTGCCGTTGAGCAACGGCGCAACAGGCTGCTGGACTGCGCCTAAGGCTGCTGCCAGTGCCATGAACGGTGCTCCGGGTTCTTTGATCGGTAACGGAGGCCGTCCCGAACTGTCCGCAGCCACCAAGCGCGCCCACAGGTCCATGTCGGCGGGCGCCAACCGATGCGCGAGGCGGCGCACAAAGCGTGGGCTGGCGGGGCCGTCGTTGGCAGCCATGTGTTCGCGTACCAACGCGCATACCGGTGCGACGTATTTGTCGGGGGCACCGATCAGCCGCAAAAAATCGATCGTGTAGGGAACGCCAGCTGCAGCATGCGTCGGGCAGTGGATACGGCCGTTTTCGACATAACTCGTGGTCGGTTTGCCCAGATCGTGACAGATCGCCGCCAACGACAGGATCAACACCTTCTCGCTGTCCAAATCGCCGCGGCGGGCGACCGCGCCTTCGCAAACATACAACGTGTGAATCCACACATCCCCCTCGGGATGATGGACAAAGTCCTGCGCACAGCCCATCAGCGCGGCCAACATGGGGTAGTGCCGCAGCCAGCCGGTTGCATACAACACCATCAACCCGGCCCACGGATGTGGTGCCAATGCAAACAGCCGCCACTCGTGCCAGATCCGCTCGATGGGGATCTGGCTGATGCGGTCGACCACTGCCAGTGCGTGTGCCAGGGTCTCGGGTGCAACCCGGAAGTTGAGTTGGCCAGCAAAGCGCATCAACCGCAACACCCGCAATGGATCATCGGCAAACGCCGTGCCGATGTGCCGCAACACCCCATGCCGCAGATCTGCAAGCCCATCATGCGGGTCGACCAGCGTCCCATCGGGCAGAATCGCCAGTGCATTGATGGTCAAATCACGCCCTGCAGTGGCCGTGTGCACATCTGCGTCGGTCGCCATCGTGATGTCGACCGTGTACGCGGCTGTCCGGATGCGAATCACCTGCCGGTCGTTCCCGACCGCCCCGCGAGGCGCCGTGTCCGCATAGCACCGCTCGAGATCTGCCAGCGCTGGTGCAACCACCTCGATGTCGATATCGCCGACCGGCCGGCCGAGCACTAGATCACGTACCGCACCGCCCACGACACGCCACTGCCAGCCTGACAGATGCACGGGGGCCAGCACCGGTTCGATTGCCCGGAGCAGCTGTGCAATCTGCTGTGTGGGATGAGCATCGTTCATAGTGTGGCTCTCATCTGTGTCACCGTATTCTCTTTGTATAATACGTTTGTGTAGGAATTGTATGAGGAGTATTGCATGAGCGCTGGTATTACGATGTACAGCACCACCTGGTGTTCAGATTGCAAATTGGCCAAGCGGGTTTTCAAAGAACTCAACGTGACCTATACCGAGATTGACATCGAACAGGACGAAGCAGCCCGAGCCGAAGTCGTCCGTATCAACAACGGCGGCCAGTCGGTCCCGACCATCATCTTCCCCGATGGGTCCATTTTGGTCGAGCCATCCGCCGCCGTGCTCAAAGCCAAAATCGCCAGCATGTAGGCGCTGACACAACAACCCCCGCTGCAGTTGCAGCGGGGGTTGTTGTATTTAGAGTACCGGCAAGACCTCGATGATTTGGTCGTGACCTGGCCCAATCGACACCATCGACACCTCGGCGCCGACCAGGTGGGCCACCCGCTCGACATAGGCGCGGGCGTTGACCGGCAAATCCTGCCAGCGGCGCACGCCGTCGGTCGGCACTAACCAGCCCGGCAGTGTCTCGTAGATGGGTTCGACCCGATCATACTCGTCCGCATATGTCGGCGGATGATCGATGATCTGCCCATCGAGGCGGTAGCCTACGCAGATCTTGATTTCTGTCAACTCGTCCAACACATCCAACTTGGTCAACGCCAGTCGATCGATGCCGTTGAGTTGTGCTGCATAGCGTGATGCAACGGCGTCGAACCAGCCGACGCGGCGCAGGCGACCGGTGGTGGTGCCCACCTCGGCCCACGGCTTGCCCATTTGGCGCAGTGCTTCGGCCGTCGCACCTTCGACCTCACTGGGGAACGGACCCGAGCCCACCCGACTGGTGAACGCCTTGTAGACGCCCATCACGTGATCGAGTGCACGTGGTGCAATGCCCGCGCCTTGGCAGGCGCCGGCGATCCCCGGCATCGATGATGTCACAAACGGGTAGGTCCCATGGTCGATGTCCAACATAACCCCCTGGGCACCTTCGAGCAACATGGGCGTTTTGGCGGCCAGGGCGGCTTGCACCACGCCATAGATGTCGCCGATATACGGCGCGAGCCGTTGCCCATAGGCGGCGTATTCGGCCACCAACGTGTCCAAATCATAGGTCGGGGCGTTATAAAAATCCGCAAAGAGTTTGTTTTTGGTGGCCACAATCGGGGTCAAGACGCGCCGCAACACGACTGCATCACGCAGATCGCCGACCCGCACACCCGATCGGGCCGTTTTGTCGGCGTAGGCCGGGCCAATGCCACGGCCGGTGGTGCCGATTTTGGCGTCGCCGCGCAAGAGCTCGTCGAGGCGGTCCTGCTCGACGTGGTAAGGCATGACGACATGGGCGCGATCACTGATGCGTAGGTTTTCGACCACTATGCCACGGGCAATCAACCCGTCGAGTTCGCCGATAAAGTGCTTTGGGTTGACTACCGTCCCGTTGCCGACGATGTTCACGGTGTTGGGTTCGAATATCCCTGCAGGCACCAGGTTGAGTTTAAAGGTCCCATGACGATTCACCACGGTGTGACCCGCGTTATTGCCACCGCCATAGCGGACGACAGTCGCTGCACGTGCCGCCAAAATATCGATAATATGGCCTTTGCCCTCGTCGCCCCACTGAGCGCCGACTACTGCTACCACTGCCATGGATCAATCCTTCCGTCTGTACGGGACACGGGAGCGCTATGCCACACAAAACACACGCGCGCAACAACCCGTCGCTCGCGTCGTGTAATGGTATTATAGTGGAACTGCGAAAGAGGACATATGGAATTAACAACACTCACAATCATCGTCCAGCTCATTTTCCTCGAAGGCATCTTGTCGATCGACAACGCGGCCGTTCTGGGTGCAATGGTCAACCATTTGCCCAACGACAAGCCTATCCCCTGGCCGCGCCGCTTGGCCCATTTGCACGCCTGGGGCGATCGCGTGTTGGGCAATCAACGCGATGCAGCGCTCAAAGTCGGTCTGCTCGGCGCATACGTTGGTCGTGGTGCGATGCTCGTCTTGGCCGGCTGGATTATTCAGTTCCCCTGGTTGCGGGTGCTCGGCGCAGCCTATCTCATCTATTTGGCTATCCGTCATTTCGGCGAAGAGTTCGACCGGAGCGGCGAAGACGGCCACGCAGGTACGAATCGGCTCAACAGCAGTGGCTTTTGGGGTACCGTATTGGCCCTTGAACTGGCCGACTTGGCCTTTTCGATCGACAATGTCATCGCCGCGGTCGCCCTGTCCAGTGAACTCTGGGTGGTCATGCTGGGCGTTGCCATCGGGATTTTGGTGATGCGCTTTGCGGCTCAGATTTTCAGCAAGCTCATCGCCTGGGAGCCGGCCGTCCAGACCGCCGCGTTCCTGTTGTTGCTGACGATTGGTACCGAGTTGATCCTGCACGAATACGCCCACATCACGTTGACCGAGTTCCAGCAGTTCGGCATTTCGCTGGGGGTCATGTTCGGCACGATTTTCGTCGCCCGCACACGACTCAAACCATACGTGGTAACCCTGTTGTGGCCGGTGCGCTGGCTCTTCTATGCCATCACCATGGTCCTCGACCGTATCGCCGAACTATTCAAAACGCCGTATATCCGCACCAAGTAACACCACACAGAGAACCGCGGGGTGCGCGTTGCGCACCCCGCGGTTCGTGTTTGCGGCACCTACGCCATCTGGTTGTAGCCGGGTACCGTCAAGAACTCGGTGAACTCAGGATTGAGGACCAGTTCGTCCAACAACGCCACTGCCTGGTCGAGGCGTGGCCCGCTCAGACGTTCCTGGAGCTTCTGGACCTCTTCGGTGCGTGTCATTTTGTACAGATACGCATCAACCGGGCGGCCGTCGTTCAGTTTGGCGCCGTGGTGGACCCACTGCCAGATCTGCGAGCGCGAGATTTCTGCCGTGGCGACGTCTTCCATCAAGTAGTTGATGGCCACCGCACCACGCCCGCCGAACCAGGCTTCGATGTACTGCAACGCGACGTTGATGTTGTTGCGCAGCCCCTGCTCGGTGATGTCGCCGATGGGGATGGTCAGCAAATCGGCAGCGGTGATATTCACCTGTGGTACATAGGTGATTTGGTTTTCGCTCGAAAAGGCCTTCTTGAAGATCTCGTGCACCGGTTTGACCAGCCCTGGGTGGGCGACCCATGCGCCGTCGAAGCCTTGATCGGCCTCGCGCTGCTTGTCGTCGGCCAAGCGTTGCATCGAGCGCGTATTGGCATTGACGTCGTCTTTGCGCGGGATAATCGCCGACATGCCGCCCATGGCGTGGGCACCACGGCGGTGACAGGTGGCAACCAAGAGCTCGGCCGCCGACCGCAAGAAGTGCACCGCCATGGTCACCTGTGAACGATCCGGCAACACGAAATCGTCGCGATGATTGAAGGCCTTAATGAAGCTATAAATGTAGTCCCAGCGGCCGTGATTGAGGCCGCTCGAGTGATCGCGCAACTCATACAAAATCTCGTGCATTTCGAACACTGCCAAAATATGCTCGATGAGCACTGTGGCACGGATGCTGCCCTGGGGTATGCCGAGTTGGTCTTGGGCATAGACAAAGATATCGTTCCACAAACGGGCCTCGAGGTGGCTCTGCAATTTGGGCAGATAGACGTACGGCCCGCTGCCGCGCTTGAGAAGTTCTTTTGCGTTGTGGAACAAGTACAACCCAAGGTCAAAAATGCCGCCCGACACCGGTTTGCCGTTGTAGGTGACATGCTTTTCGTCCAAATGCCAGCCACGCACACGCACCGCAAGCACTGCTGTCTGGTCGTTGAGGCGATACACCGTGCCGTCTTTGGCGGTGAACGAAATCGTGCGGCGAATGGCGTCGCGCAGATTGATTTGACCCTGCACGATGTTGTCCCACAGCGGCGCATTGGCGTCTTCGAAGTCTGCCATAAAGACTTGGGCACCCGAGTTAAGGGCGTTGATGACCATCTTGCGGTCGACGGGGCCGGTGATTTCGGTACGACGATTGCGGAAGTCCGCTGGGATCGGTGCGACCTTCCAGTCGTTGGCCCGGATGTGTGCGGTCTCGGGATTAAAATCGGGCAACACCCCTGCTTTGAGCTCGTTCCAGCGCGTGACGCGCCGTGCCAACAGCGTGCTGCGTTGCGCTTCGAACCGTTCGATGAGATCCTCGACAAATGCCAATGCCTCACGCGTCAAAATCTCGTTGTAGCCAGGCTTCATCGGCCCCGTAATGACTAATCCCTCAGGCATGAGCTATCCTTTCACCATCAGTTATTCGTTGATTATCGCCATATTCAAGTGTTCGCCCAGATTGCGAAAATCCGCAACCCAATCCATGGCGATCACATCACCCGCATCTGCGTTCCGTTGTTGGGTGGGATAGTCGCGTTGCCAGAGCACATTATAGTTGTTTTGGACCATCCACATGTCGACATCATATGCCTCGGCCACATCGACCAAGCGCAACAAGGTGCCCAAGACCCCACGTTCGAACGGCGTCGCGACCACCCGCGTCGCCACACGCGCCAACGCATCGCTCATTTGGAGCGCGATGGCCGCCCGGTCCAGCACGACACCGGTCAATTGCGCGTCGTCGAGCAACGCCTGTACCCGTGTGCTATCGGGGGGGTCGTTGCTCAACGCACTCCGTACATCGGCGTGCAATGCCGACGATGCCGCCACTTGGAGCTCTTCGGGCACCGGCAAGCTCATCTTTTGGAGAAAGCGCATCAGCGTGGTGTGTTCGGCGTACATCTGGTGGTAGCGGGCGACCACTTTGTCGACCACACCCGACAACATGGTTTCGAGGATCGATCGTTGTTCTTCGCGGAACACCGAGTGCAACGAATAATGGAACGGACCCAACGCGTCGTCCATTGCTTGTTTGACCGACACTTGATCGTTTTTGGCGACCGCCGGCACAACCACATGCAGCAACGCATCGAGATTATCGTTGTCGGGGCGGACCCCACCGTGCATAATCTGATCGCTCGTCAACACCACCCCGTACTGGAACCGGCGTTGTTCGCCGGTCAACAGCGCGGTCACCTCCGTGACGCGGATGGCGATGCGCATCGCCCCCAACGTCCACAGGTGTTGCACGACGCGCCGGATGCGGTGCAAATAGAC
>JACCDP010164359.1_pt1 | contig 18545 bp, 8 predicted proteins | sample 7445841 | NCBI WGS metagenome assembly JACCDP01 (sample SAMN15323441, study PRJNA562643) | freshwater metagenome | isolation source: river surface water | place: USA:Blue River Watershed | collected 2017-08-17
ACTTTTTGCTTAACCTGTACTCCCCAGAAAATTATACTGACCCCAACTTTCTCCTGATTAAGAGACAGGTGTTGAACACCGGTTGTTTTGCCATTAGGTGCTGATACATTTAAAGTATAACAATTATTGCTATAGTTGACACTATTGTAGCCGTATACTTTAAAGATATAAGTCCCGGGAGCAAGATTGGCCAAAGTAAAGTTTTCATTATTGCCGGCTCCATTTTGTCCTCCTCCAATTTTCTGATTATTGTTGTTGTAATCCAACACATCAACATCATAGTCAAGCCCTGATGGAACAGTTAAAGAAACGGTAAGGTTGTTGTAATTTTGAGTGGTTAGGTAAAAATGATCCAGGTCTGTAGCTGTTTCAATAGCGGCCTCGTAATTTGTTCCGGAAGCTATGGCTTGCGCTTGTGTATCGTTAGGCTCATAAGCATTAACACAATTGGAAGTAGTACCACCGGAAGCATTAGCAGTTAGTGTATAACAGGTTGTACTGTTGGCACCATTGTAGCCCACTACTTTAATGTAATATGTTCCGGCTGCAAGATTAGATAAGCTTACACTTTCTGTAGAGCTTGAAGTTTCAGATTTTCCTACTTCATTATTGCTGCTGTTATACACAAATAAATCATAATCAAGTCCCGAAGGTCCGTTTAAGTTCACGCTTAAGCCACCGTTAGCAGCAACTGCAATTCTAAACCAATCGATGTCGGTAGCTGGGCTGATGGCAGCCTGGTTGTTTACACCTGAATAAATGAGCGGAGCAGCAGAGAAAGACTCATTAGGTTCAAAGGCATTGACACATGAAGAAACAGTTCCGCCAGAAGCAATAGCAGTTAGTGTATAACAGGTAGTACTGTTGGCACCGTTGTAACCCATTACTTTAATGTAATAAGTGCCAGCTGCAAGATTAGATAAACTCACAGTTTCATTAGCGGTTGAAGTTTCAGATTTACCTAATTCACTGTTAGCGCTGTTATACACATACAAATCATAATCAACACCCGAAGGTCCGTTTAAGTTCACGCTTAAGCCACCGTTAGCAGCAACGGCAATTTTAAACCAATCGAAGTCGGTAGCTGAGCTGATAGCAGCCTGATTGTTAATGCCAGAATTGATAAGAGCTGCAGCAGAGAAAGATTCATTGGGTTCGAAGGCGTTTATGCAACCGGAAGCAGTTCCTCCGGAGGAAGTGGCGGTAAGTGTATAGCAGGTAGTACTATTGGCACCGTTGTATCCGGAAACTTTAATATAGTATGTTCCTGCAGAAAGATTAGATAAGCTCACGGTTTCGGTAGCGGTTGAGGATATGGATTTACCAACTTCATTGTTGGAGCTGTTATACACATGTAAATCGTAATCAACTCCCGAAGGCCCGTTTAAGTTTACGCTTAAGCCACCATTAGCTGTAACAGCAATTTTAAACCAATCTACATCAGTAGCTGAGCTGATGGCAGCCTGGTTGTTAATACCAGAATTGATAAGGGCAGCTGCAGAGAAAGACTCATTCGGTTCAAAGGCGGTAGAACAGGAATTAGGACTGGTTCCGGCATTACAGGCATCTGAATTAGCAAGAGGGCTACGGTAGGTACCATAAGTTAAACTGGTATGCATACGTGTTTTTTGGTCAACCGTAAATAAGGAACGGCACTGATCACTGGTATAGTCCATAAAGTTTTGAAACATTTCTCCATTTAGATTACCGGCACAAGAATTAACCTGAAAAGGATGGCTTGGACAACCCCAGTTTTGTCCGGTTGTATTTCCATTATTTCCTCCTTTTTGCGGAGGGGTATCGCCGCAGAAGTCGTCTCCACATGGTGTGTCACCACCAATATGCCTTAAACCCAACCAATGACCAACTTCGTGAACGAAGGTAATGCCATTTTTGTAATCATTGTTAGTGGAATAATAACCACCAGCATATTTACTAATGGAACCAAAACATTTAGTACCCATTACAACACCATCATTTTGATTGTCACCGGTAAGGGTAGGATCTATACCATTTAAGCCTGAACCAACTGGAAAAGTAGCATACCCAAGTAAACCATTCAAATTTGCGTCGTTTATTCCTGATGCAAAAAAATCACATACCCAAATATTCATGTACTTCGTTACATCCCAAATGGTACCAGGTTTAATGGTTGAATTCATGTAATTGATAAACTGATCACGGGTGTAATTAGTGAAATCGCTATCCCAGCCTTTCGCATTCAGGTCAACTCTGTCAATCCCTTCTTCTGCTAAATTGTTTCCATTGACATTTTTTTTGGCAAGGCAAAACCTTATTTCAGCATCATTAGCATCAACATTCGAAAAAACGGCAGGAAGTGTTGAATTCCCGGGGGCGTTCCCGGACAGCGCCTCATTTAGAACATCTATTTGTGCTTTTACCTGCCGCGCATCCAGATTACTTCCAACTCCAACCCCTTCGTTGGATTTATGCAAAATGTGAACAATAACAGGTATATAGGTAATAGCTCTGGTTTTTTTGCCGGATTCAGATTTTTTGTAAGCAGAGATTTTAGATTGAAACCAGTTTTCCCAATTGGCATCAGGAGCCTGTGTTCCGCAAACTGGTCTGTTTATGGAGTTGTCTTTTGTGTTGGTTGCTGATTCCTGAGACCAAAGCTTATAACTGCTCAGCGAGAAGACAGTTATAGCCATTAATAGGTGTTTTTTTTTCATGTTGGTTTTTTTAAATAAATAATTAAGTATTAAACGTGTTTTGTGTTGATCGTTAGAATTTATTCTTACTGTAAGGGCAAAAGGATGAATTGAGTTTTACCCGATTTATATTAATTGCAGTGTAAAAATATGCCAGCAGTCAGGAGGTAAACAACATAAAAATTAATATATGTTACTTGTTCATAAAAATTTAGCGGAGAGATAGAGTTTGGAATATGCTATGAACGGGTGATTTTTTGATATAAACAACAGTTTTTCCAGAACGACATCTTACTTACAAAAGAGTAAATAAAAGGGCAATAACTGTATTATTTATAAGGAAGCGAGGAATCGATAAAGGAAAAGATGAGTGCAATAATGGTCTTCGCTTCTTGAAGCAATAGTTAATAGAAACGGATACGAATATAAAAACAGAAGTTAAAAAGAAAGTACATGGTATAGAGCATCCCACAAAAACTGCCCATAAAATAATCAGGGCTTAACCAAGCACCATTCATTACTGGCTTTACTTTCCAGGTTTTTGTTGGTGGCAATTACATAATACAATACCGTTTCTTCTTTTGCAGGTGTTTTGTCGGAAAATTCAAAAACGGAATTTTTTACTGACCCTATCATTAGGGGTTGTTGCCCAGGGCTTCTTCTGTATATTTTAAAACCGCTAACTTCTGCTGATGCAGATTCCCAGCTAAGTTTTATGCTATTGCCTTCAACAATTCCCTGCACATTAAAAGGAGGAGCAGGAATAGTATTTAAGGTTTTTACTATTATTTTATTGGATACAGCAACTTCTTTTCCGGCTCTATCAATAAAGGAAAGCTGGTACTGATAATCAACACCGCTTTGTATGGTGCTGTCGGAGAAATTTTGTGTTGCAGCTGTTAATTGCACACGATTAATTGGAGTGAACTCTTTTTCAGTGTCATTTTTTCTTAACACATTTACCCCATAAATGCCCATAACGGAGGTTTTTAAATCCCATACTAACAAAATATGCCGGTCACTGGTTTCATAATTTAAGTTAACAATGGGTAAGTGTGTTTTGTTTTTTCCATGAAGTACCTGTGTATAGGATGTTTTTGCAGCAGTTCCGGTTAAGTGTCCGTTGTTTTCCTGCTTTACGGTATAACCATAGGTGGCTCCTGTAATTAATTCAGTATCCCGATCTGTGTATGAAGGCAGGCTGTCTTTTGCAGTATAAGGAATAAAATCACTTATTTGCTGGTATTCCCCATCTATGCCTTCACAACGGTAAACATAGAATCCACGAATGTTTTCCCCGTTGGGGATCCAGCTTATTTTTACTCCGTTTTTTTCCGGATGCGTAATTACTTTTAGGGGAGAAAGCGGGAGCCTGTTTCCGTTGCAAATAGCAAATACTTTGTTGGTGCTGATGGAGGGTCTTCCCAGGCGGTCAATGACTTTAAGGGTATAAAAATACCTTTGTCCGCTGCTAATGGTTTTGTCGAGGAATGTGGTGCTGGCGGGTGAAAGGGAGATTAATTTTTCAAAGTCTTTTTCATATTCTATTCCTCTATACAATTCTATGGCGTCTAATTCATGCGGGTTTTCAATTTGCCAGCTCAGTTGAATGGCATCTAAACTATCCATAGCTACAGCAGAAAGCCGTGTAGGAAGTGTTGCGTCTTTTGCCAGTAAGTTGGTACTATACGCGGTGTCTGAGCCCATGGTGTAATTTCCGTAACTGTTGGAAGGAGCAATGATGTAACGATACATGCTTCCCTTGTTCATGTGTTTATCGGTGAAGGAGTAAAATAAAGTGTCTTTTTTCTGGTAAATGGATTTAGAAATTTCATATTCTCTGAATTCACCGGTTTCAGAGCCGGAACGGTAAACCATAAAATGATGCGGAACCCGTTTATCTGTTGTTTTCCAGATAAGGGTGGAGGAAATACCATCTGTAGTTTGTTTGTAATAGAGTGGTTTGGCATAGGTCATAATTTCCGGACATGACACGTTATTGCTGAGCAGGCTTTCAATGGTTTTTCCGGTTTCATCCACGGAGTTTATCCGGTAAATGTATTTTTCAAATTTTTTGGCGCTGCTATCCAGCACTAATACGCCAAAAGCGGCTGCCACGTAGTTAAACGACAAGTATTTTTTTAAGGAGTCCCAGTTTTGTGTTTTTTGAAAGGCTTTCCAGGATTCATTCAAAATAGTGGCATTGATGTCTACTGCATAAGGAAGCTGTTTTTTAAAAGAATTTATTCTGCTCATTAATTCTTCCTGTGTGGCTGGCGTTGAGTAGCTCATGATACGCACAAAGTCTGTCTTTCCTTCCTGAGCACGTTCAATTGTAAAACCGGTACTGTTTCTGTAAGGTTTAAGTTTATTAGCAGCATGCAAGGTGTTGAGGATATAGATTCCTTTTTCACTTCCATAGGCATTCTTTTTTTGTGCCCGGCTTTCTTGAAATAAAACAAGAAAATGGTGATGAGGAGTATTCTGGACGTTAACATAGAATAATGCTTGTTTAGAAATTAGATTAATGAAAGTTCCATTTTTTACCTTTTACACTGATCCCTTCTCCCTTTTTAAATGTGGCGGAAAGGATGATGTCTGCCCCTTTGTTCCAGGAGGTAGTTTCACAGAAGTAGCCATCACAGTCGCTGTCACAGAGCCCGCCACCTACATAGGCACTCCCCTGTAAATTAAGAAACACATCTCCGGTCATAGTAATATTGGCATTAATGATAGCATTTTTAACGTTGCTCATCATTTCTACCGGATTAGGACTAAGGGAAGGAATGTTTAAGTCAATATGCCCATATAATCCGGCGCCGGCAGTTGCAGAAAAATCTGCACCAACACAGGCAATGCCAGCGGTGGCACCAGCCCCGGCATGAATGTATGCATATATCTGGCCTCCCAGATCATAGGCCACTTTAGGGTAATCCAGGCTTATTCCGGAGTAGCAGTTGAGATGTATGGCATGCTCCAGGGTACAATGAACCACAGGATCCAGATCAATGTTTAATTGAGGGATTATGGGAACCGGCACGGCGGCTTCGGTACAAAACAAGGCACCCATATAGGCTCCTTTAGGAAAGGGTTCGGGCAATAACTGCTGATAAAAGTATTGGGCCAAGGTGTTTTGAATACTTCCGCTAATGGTACCTTTGCCCACAAAGAAGCCACATTTACCGCTTGTTACAGGAGCATTCTGTATATCTGTGGCAATGGTACTTCCAAATATATACCAGTCTCCGCCACCAAACTTAAGGTCCACATCTCCTGAAAGATGGCAATTACTCAAGTCCCTGTCTATATGCAGGTTCCCGATAAGGGCTTTCTGATTAAAATCATAGGTGATGCTCCCTGTTCCTAAACCATCCACCGCAACATTGTTTACACCTACTTGCTGGTTGTTGGCCACCAGGTCGCCTTCCACTTTAAATCGCATGTGTTTCTCTGCATCCGAAATACCGGCTAAACCAAATAAATCACCTTCAAATTCAAAGTTGGCCCATTCGGTATTAGAAGGGTTTACTTTCATACTTCCTTTGATGTGTTCAAGTCCTGCTCCGTTGCCACTGTAAACGTATTTTTGTGAACTACCGTCAACAGTTAGGGTAGTGGCCGATTTACTTTTTTTCAGGCTAATATCAAAAGCATAAGCTACAGCAGGGTTCTGATCGTATATTTTTCCGCGAAGCTCCAGTTTATTGTCTTCAAAACGCTGGTTCTTATCGTCAAAAATAATTTTTACTCCTTTGGTATTTAGTGACAAATTTTTAAAAGGCTCTTCAGGTAATTTTAATGTTAAGCCACCCACTTTGGCCTCGTAACGTAAGGTAAAGGCGTCTTTCAACTCGCTGAGTTTAGGAATCATCAGGTCCAGTTTTCCTCTGATATTAAGAGTTCCTGTGCCCGCATAAGCTAAGGAAGGATGAAATTTACTGATGTTGTTCAAAGTTACCCAGGGAGTATTTTCACTGAGCATAATTACATTTTCATTATCGCCACCCTTGCTGTACAAAGAAATATTTTTCAGGTTAATGACATCATTGTTTCCAAGCCCGGGCAGGTTTTTTAATGCACACAGGGCTTCTCCTTTTAGAGGCAGTAAAGATAAAGACCAGGAGCCTCCGGATCCAAACCCCATATCATAACCAAAGGAAACAGCCGTATTGTTTTTGTCAAAATTTAACGGAATGTTCCCCCCTAATTTAATGCCGTCAATTTCGTAGGTTCCATAGTTGAAACGATCTCTGTCAATGAGCACTTTTTTTGCAGGAACAGTGAGTGCAGAAGCAATAATTTTTCCATTCACATAAAGCCCGGAGGCATCCAGTGTCCAGTTACTCAGTGCAAATTTCCATTTATCCATAGGGATTTCTGAAGCGCTGTTGCTCGAAGCATTTTCAACTTCATTGGTAGTAATGTTTAAGGTACCAAGTTCAAATTTTATATCTGGCTGTGCCAATTGACTAATGGACGTGTGTAAAATGGTATTCAGGTGTAGCCCATTTTTGTCAAACGTTGAGCCTTCTGTTTTGGCTTCTGCATCGTATCGGGTATGAAGCTTATACGGAACATTTTTAAAATTCCAGGTACTTACTTTAAAGGTGTTTCCCAAAGAAGAAGGGCTGCTGCCATCGCTGCTAAATAACTCAAGGTTTTCTGCAATGTCTACTCCCAATGTTTTTCCGGAGTATGCAGCTGTACTCAGGTAAGCTGAATTTATGGGCTCTGGTATGGAAAAGCCCTTCCTGAATGAAGCAGGCTCCAGAGCCAGCGGTGAAAGTACGCGCCCGGATACATCAGTTGTTTTTTTGATATAGGCACCAAACAAGGAGAGGGAATATGCATCATAAGTATTAAAAACAGTCATGGATTTTATCATGGTAGTACTCCAGAAATCGCTTTTGGTAGTAGCATAGGGCAGGCCAGAAGGAGCCTTTTGAGGTGAAGCAATGATTTCAACCTGTTCAAAATCGAAATTATTGTTTTTGTTATTTTCTCCCACAGCGGTGCTTACAGCAGGTATTTTAAAATGACTGTTGCCATTTTTAATCAGAAGGCTTCCGCTCATGTAAAATTTCCCATTGTTAACACCAGTTCCAAAGCTGATGTTTTTCACCTCTACCGGAAAACCTAAGAGGGAAGATATGTCCATTTGGTTAAAATAATTTACTTTCAGTTGAATTTTCGCACCATTATAGGCAGCTATATTCACCGTTTTGCGGCTACCATAGTAATTTTTAAGTGTGGCCGGCGGAATGGCCACCAGGGTATGGTTTCCATCTGCAGGTACTCCCAGCAGTTCTGCATCACCATTAACATTGGTATAAGCTTCAGGAACCGTGTACGGCAAGTCTTCTACATAAATTCTAACGTTTACAGCCGGTTGACCCTTGTCATCTTCTACATGACAAAGAACTTTTTTGCAGGGCTTTAATTCAAAATTAAAGCTGTGTTCATACTTAGCGTCATCCGCAATGCTTACAATTTTCGACTCGTAACAGCTTCCTTCTGCAAGAGATTCTATTTTAATCAGAAAATTTTTTGCCGCTGAAGCAAAATCCAGTTTAGCGCCATAAACTTTAACTGTTTTATTATCCTTGTCTTTTTCATTGCTGCTTACCTGCACAGATACAATTTCAGGATTGGTATTGAGAATGGTTGCTTTAACAGGTATATTATTTTTTACATAGTCGGAGCCAGGAAAGTGCGCTTTAATTAAGAGGCGATGTTTACGGTGTTTTAGTTTGAAAGTAAAATTGGGCTGGCTCCCGAAAAGGTTGATATCATGGGCTTCCGTTAAGGGTTCGTAGGTGTCATTGTCTTGCGGATAAACTTTAAACACCACTCCTTTTGTTCTCGGGGCGGTCATGGTAAGTTGCTGCGAGCTGGCTTTGGATGAAGGAATATAAATATTTCCGGATTTAATAAGGGGGTACACTTCCTCCGTCTCACTCCAGCTAAAATCTTCACCCACTACTACTTTGGCATGAATAAAATCCCCGGTTTTCTCATCCACCACCTTACCCAGCACCGTTGCCGGTAGCTCCATGAAGATTTTACTTAAAGAAGCCTTTTGACCTTTTTTTATAGTAGCGCCGCCATTCACAAAAAAACCGTACGGAGTAAAACCATTTTTGCTGAAGTAAACAAGTTTACGATTCGTTTTAGATTTATCCAGTGTGTTGATGTTGAAATGGAATTTCCCGTTTATTCCGGTTTGCATGGCTGCTTCGGGTTTGGCTCCATAAGAATTTTTTAATTTTGCCATAAAGAAAGCTCCGGAAAGGCCATTTTGCCCAAAGCCAATTTCATTTATTGCTGCTTCAGGAATATCAAATACTTCAACGGTTACTCCCACCAGCGGATTTGTACTGTAATTACTTTCAGGATAAACAGCCCCTGTAATTTCAGGGCTTTGTGCCCAGGTGTATATATCCTGAGTAATATCAACCTGGTGCAGGTCTTTTTGTTGATTATAGGTTTTAATATAACTGTTGCTGTTATAAAATGTTTTCTGTTCTTTGCCAGGGTCACTTATTGTTTTTAAAGCCCCCACCACTTCGCTGCTGTAGTTGTCAAAACTCTGGTCCGGCGACTCTGTAAAATAATAATACCGGTCTTGTGCATTGGCAGGATTATTTAATACCAGGTGTTTAAACATACATGCGCCTCCAGATTCGGAAGTGGCTTCGTCAATAACCTTGTAGGTGGTGCCCTGACTTTCAATTTCTTTGCGGCTTAAAGAAAAAATCTTGTTTTGATTCATGGGAAAATCACCGGGAAGGTATTTGGAATTGACGCAAATAAACACTTTTTCGCCCGACTTTTTAAGCGGGTTAAATATCCCGCCGCTTTCCTGAATATTCAAATCCAGATTAGCAGCTCTAACCCCATTTAGCTTAACATTTCCCTCCCGTACCTGTGCGTAAAGTGTTCCGAGTTCGTAAGAATAACCAGGTTCTAACAATAAGTCATTGTCTGGGCTATAGTAATAAGGACTTTGAACTTTTATGCGCAGCACATAATATTTTTTTCCGGTAATTGTGATGTTGCTGCCATCCTTTGAATAATAGTCTCCGCTTCCGCTTTGGTAGGCATTCATGCCATCAGCGCCCAACATCATAAAATTAGTGTTACCGGTATTCAAACTAAATTCACCATCGGCATTGGTACTACCCGCAGCAAAATCGTAACTATTGCCATTGATGGGATAAATTTTACCATCGGCATCACTTTTTATTACCCATTGGCCGGAAAGTTTCACACCTACATTGGCAAGAGGGTTTGCAGTAGACATGTCCTGAGTACCATTATCATTAGCAAAAACCCGTTTTAGTTTGCCGTTTACCGAAAGGGAAACATGGTAAGGAGAAATATCCAGTGTTTGCTTAACGTGTTTTTGGTAATTAAGATCAAACTGGTAAACATCAAAACAATTATTGAAAGGACAGCAGTTCCAGGTGTATTTTACCGGTTGATAGCTGATGTTTTTAGCATCTTTGGGTTTTACATAAACATAATAGGCATCGCAAGCAGTGCCAATATTGGGGTAAACAGTTTGTATCAAATCATGGAAAGTAACCTGACTGTTTTGTTTGCCACTTTTTTGAGCATAAATAAGGTAAGACTTGTTATTGATGGTAATGGTTCCTGGTTTATTGTCCGCCCCACATTCATTATAAGGCCCGTTTTTTGATTTCTGTAATTTTAAGAGATAAACATCCAGATCATCACTGATCTTTCCATTGTCGGGGATCAGTTTATTGCTGTAATAATCCTTTGACTGACTATGGTTTTTTAAATTTACCTGCAGCGAAAAATTCTTGGCCTGTTGTGCTGTAAAAATATTACTGAGCAGCAGTTTATTTTGAACAAAAACAACCTGCCCGCTGGTGTAATAATAAGGACTGTCGTATTTAACCCATAAGCCGGTAACATAGGCAACATGGTGTGCTTTACCATCACTGCTTTGTGCAGCGCCAACGTAAAAAGTGTCAATGATTTGTGATTTAAATTCTGGCGGGATACTTAAATGGTAATAACCCTGTTCATCACTGGTGGCAGAAGCAATAATTTTTCCGCAATTGGCTGTTTTGGGATACTGTGCATTGGGTTTGGCAGAGCCAATAAATAATTCTGAAGATTGTAAGGACACCAGGCTATCTTCCCAGATATACTTGATGTTTCCGTTAGCATCTTTACCATTGCTGTGTTTAACTTTAAATATTTCAGTTAAGGAGAGTACTTCTACTAATTGTATGGGAGTATTTACCAGTGGAAGGTATTTTACATTACCAGCTGATCCGGGTTTGGGTGCAACGGTGTTGGATTCAAAAAAATAATAATGTGCCCGGCCAGAAAGCTCTGAGCCATACGTTAAGGTGTTTACATTATTTCCGGTTAAACTGGTATCTTTCAGAATATCCTTGTAGGTGAAGGTACAAACTTCACTTTCTCCGTTGTTTTTGAATTTGATTTTATTGGTAAGATCAAAGGCTTTTACCCGCCACGCATATTTTCTTCCGTTTTTTAATTTAGGATCGCTCAGTGAATAGAGGTAATTAACGGTAGAAACAGTCTTTTCAAAAAAGGCCGGAGTAATTAATGTATTCATGGCATCATTAGGATTTTGCCCATCAATTAACTCTGCCATTTGAATCAGGTAGCGGGTACTTGCATTCACGCCTGGATTATACGTCCAGTTAAACAATACCGTTTGAGGGTTAGATGATTTCAGATCGGTTTCGCAAACCGGGCTTACCAGGGTGGGAGGGTTTACATGCTGTATATTAATAGGAGAGGAGCAGCTTTCTGCACCAATCATTTGTTTCGTTTGATAATCATAAGCCTGAATACAAATGGTATAATTCCCTTCCGGTACACCATTGTTTCTGATCACTTCCCTGATGTTTACCCCTGTCACCTCCGTATGGCTCCAATCGAAAAAATCACTTAAGTCAGAACCCATAAGTTTTGTAGGAATATTAGCCTGTAAGGTAAACGGACTGGTGGGAAAATAATTATCTGTTGTTTTGATGCTCACACCATTATCTCCGAGGATGCTGCCTTTGAAATACAATTTATACTTGTCGCCGGGTGTGCCTACTGCAGTAACTGTAATTACTGTTTTGTTTTCATAAATAATATAATCGGTTAGGTAAGGAGAATAGGGGGGCAGTGCCGCGATCTGAATCACTACATTACCGGGGCTTTGCCCAATAAATTTAAGCGGACTGAAGAAAAGAAGTAAAATAATGATGCGAAAAACTGGGTTCATAATTTGTGTTTTATCTGTTTATACTACCGGATAAAATAATACTGAAAATAATAAAATTAAAAAGTTAAAATATACTGAGCCTGCAGGGAAAATTCCTTGAAACTTTTTCCAGCTTCTTCATTGGCCGAACGATTAATAAGATAACTTATCTGCATTTTAATATTATTGAGTTTGTTAATCTGGTAACCGTAATTGAAATAAAAATTATATACATAACCATTGCTAAGTCCTTTGTACCTGGTGTTGTTGTACGCCATGTTCAGATCCAGGTTCATTTTATCATTCACCAGGGTTTTTCCAATTCCTGCATTGGCCCCATATAATTCCAGTAAACTATAGTTAGAGAAATTCCGGCTGTAATTTAAGCCTCCGTTGTACGTCCATTTACTGGCAAGAAGACCAAGTGAATAATTAAAATTACTAAACAACATCTCCATTTCTGTGTAATTGGAAGTGTGTATATTCCTATCATGGAGGTTTTGTTTTCCGGCTATGAAGAAAAAATTATGACTTCTTTTGTCTTCCTCTAACAGAAAATAATGAGGACTTACAGTTATGGAGTTACTGATCTGATTAATTCGGCTGGTATCGCTCAGACTTTTGGTACCAGGCTTTTGAGCTGTGCCGTAATTGGAGTAATTAAGGTCTATTCCTAAATTTTTACTTACATGGTAATTTATATTAAGTGAATATATATTTCTTTGGGTAGTTGCTAATTTTTTTTCCACCACATTATCTTTTTGAATCCCGGCGCTTCCGTTTAAATTAACCTTGTTATTCAACAAACGGGTATTCAAATTGGCGGTAATTTGCTCTAAATCGGTTTGAAAAAAGTAGGCGCCCATACTTTTGTAGTCTGGTTCAACTCTTCTGTATTTTCCACCAATAGTATATAACCTGTGCCTGTACTTCAACTGAGATTCCATGGCTGTATATAAGACAGTAGAAACATTAGGGGTCATTATTTTATTGATAACCTTGTTGTAGGGAATATTGGAAAGGTCATAACCGGGTAAAGTAACATCGCGGGTAAAAATACTGGAGGCCAGTTCACTTTGCCATTCCACTTTATTTTTAAAAAAAGAGAACTTATGCATTATCCCCAGCACCAGGTTTTCACCGGGTAATACTTCCGCTTGCGTAGGTTTAGCAGGTAAAGATTTTTCATCATCCCTGCCCTTAACACAATACAAGTCCACAAAATTATGTTGAGTGCCCCATCCAAGTTTAACCGCCATAAGCATTTGCCGGTAAGACGGATAGTTGATGGAGTTCAGGTTATTGACAATAGTTTTAGAAGTGTCTTCTGGAACGGCTTTGTTTGATCGTCCAAAGAGGGCTGTAAACCTAAATTTACCCGGGTTCATTTCAACTCCACCCCCAAAAATAATGTGTCCGGCCATGCCAAACTGTGAAAAAGAAATACTACGGTAGCCTGCGTGAAGCTTAAGCCATTTGTATTGTGGGGAGAAACCAATCTGATTTAAGGGTTGTCGGAATTCTTGCTGGCCATTGCCACTAATAAAAGAGAAGGGGAGAGAAAAACCATAAATACTGATGACGGAATTACAACTCAGGAAATAATAGGAACCAGGAACCCTATCGGGTGCTCCCTGCATGCGGTAGATTAACCGTTGCAAGCTGAGCTGCCCATGCATTTCAAAAGGCCTGGCTTTCCTGATCTGACTGAGATCCTGAGTGAAGGCACTATGAATACAGCAAAAAAGAATAAAAAAAATGACCCCTTTTCTCAACATCCTGAGTTTTTGCGCAAAGGTAATTTATTTGTAAAAACCGGGCAATGAAAATAGAACCGAAGTTAAATAATGTGTTAAAAGCAGGTATTTTCCTGTTTTTTAATAAGGGCGAAAGCAAACCGTACATGTGAGGCATTCTGCATAAGCGGAATTAATCCCCGCCTGCCTTTGTACCAGTACTACGGGCGGCGGCTGGCAACAATCCCGATCACCGAAAGTGCGTCGGAAGGTTTAATCGGTTATTCAGGTATTTGAAAATAAAGCAATTGTGTTAGTACAACTTTACCTTAACAGTACTCAGGCGCTTATTCATTATCGTAATAGGTTTTATCTGTTATAATTTTGCCATTTTTTATGGTGAAAATAGTGCAAATAGGAAGGCTAAAGGATTGCTTACCGGCTGTACCATGAGAAACAAATTCAACAATGATGTGATCCCCGCATTCATACAGGTTTTTGACCTCATCCCGTATATCCGGAAAAATTTGTTGAAGACCCTTATATTTTTCAATGATTTGGGAATGGCTTTGGTAAACCAGTTCTTTTCCAAAGGAAGGGTCGAGAAAACCAGCCTTGCTGGCATAGCAGGAGGCAAATTTTTCCCAATTATGTTCATTAAATGCGGAGAATAAGTGTAGGATAAGGGATTGTTCCATGCTTCTGCACCTCTCAAACAGGTATTCGCTTTTTTCATCTTTCCCTTTGTTCTTGCCTTCCACCGATGCTGCAAGTTGTTTCATGTTATTCAGCTGATAATTTATACGTTGTGGAAAATCATGTTCGGGGTTTTCAGCCACGAATCTTTGGTTGCCGGAAGCGGTAATTTTAAACGATACCGGAGGCTCTCCTGAAGAGTTGGCTTTACTAACGGTATAATAACAGGAATTATTTCTACACTCCAGCTGAACTTTTTCAAGAAAAAGAGTGTCTTGCCCTTTAGATTTTAGTATATAAGACTGGCCCTCCATCAGGGTATCAGATAATAATTTCCAGGTTTCGAACAATGTATCTGAATTTAAGGGCATTTTCCAGGTACCCTGTAACCAGGTAAAAGAAGATACATCAGTAAATGCTGGTGCCTGCTGTGAAGCGTTTTCTTTTTCCTTTAAACATGCAGTAAAAAGGAGAATGGAAAAGAAAGAAGTAGTTAAAAAAGTGAAGCGCATATTAGTGGTGTTTGTTAAATAATAATGTATCAGGTTGAGGAATGTTATTGCCCCCATCATAGAGAAATTTCCAGCTGCCATCCGCTTGTTTTTTCCAAATGGTGCAATAGTTGGTGTAGGTTACAGTATCCTTCTCTTTAAAGGTGGCAAAGCCAAAGCTAAAGCCCATATCGCCTTTTTCTGCTACCTCCACCCGATAGGGTTTCCAGTAAATGCTTGTTATTACAGGCTTGGAAAGCCAGGCAGCAGCTAGTTCGGGTTTTCCAAAAAGAGGTAATTTTCCTTCACGCGGTATCACCACGCTATCGGCAGCATAGTGCAGCAGCGCTTTAAAAAAGCCTTCTCTCGATGCCAGCTCATTCATGCCCAGGTCGGCTTCGATAATGGCTAACCGTGCTTTTTCTTTGGAAGTTTGCTGCCCGCAAGACAAGAGGGTTAATAAACTCAAGGCTAAGAATTTTTTAATCATACTGCTTATTTAGTTTATAGAAAAGTATTCATGATTTTTTCTTTACTGCTTTCAATTTGTTTGATCATGTTGTTAAAAAACTGATAGCGCTGCTTTTCCGCCGTTCCACTGATAAGGGACGATTTTCTGATCAGGTTTTTGATCCAATATTCCGTTTCCTTGCAGAAAGAGGCATTTGAGGTGGTAAGGGAGTTTAGGGTGTTGAATGAAATAAAGGAAAAATTGTTTCCTCCCGCATCGATATGTATACAATTTGTACCTATGGTTACATCACTTTTATACAATTGGAAATTTGCCTCTCCCGTTTTAATTTTTGATGAAGTTTCGGCGTAAGTACGTATACTGGTAATCATTTCAGATATGGAATGTGCCACACTCAGGGCATCTTCTCTGCTGGTAAAAACACCCGATTCTACATAAAACTCCAGTTGCTTAATAACGGTAAGTATGGTTTCTTCTGTCCAGATCTCCACGGAAGGAATAGTGGAGTAAAGGCTTTCTATTTTTTTTCCCAGCGCAAAAAGTGATTTGTTTAAAACATTAGTTTCAAATTTTTTATGCTGCAGCTCCGGAACATTCAATACAGAACGTTGCCAGTAAAACATTTTAAACGCTGCCAGGCGCGGAGAGAGGAAGGCGTAGAAAATGGGAACTTCCTCTGCAGCATAAATAATTTGTTTTTGTGGAAAGGAATTGATTTTACTGAGGTTCATAACAATGGAGTTCAGGTACTTTTCAAACTGAAGAGAATCTTCCACAAGGGAAATGTATTGAAAAGTGGCGAACTCACCCTGATTGGAAAAAAGGGCATCGATAGATAGCTTGTATTTGCTGGAAATAATAAATAATTCATCGGTACTTAGCTCAGTTTCACAACGGATACGCCGATAAGCACTGTCTTTACTGATCTTTAAAAGCAGGCACAGTTCATCAGCCAGGGAAACATTTTCCGGAAGCAGTTGTGCTATCTTGGAAAAGATGATTTTTTGGATGGGTAATTTTTTTTTGGAAGCTATTGTTTTCTTCCTACCCCTTTTATTTACTGGGGGTTTGGCCTTCTTTTTTCTGCTTTTCATGATTAAAAAAGTGAATTAAATGCAATAAAATTGAAAAAAAATGTAGCAGAAATTAATAAATTCCAAACTATTTTTCTTATCCACAGCAAAAATAATGAAAAATGCCGTGTTTACCGCAATGAAAATTGGGGAATATTGAAAATGATGAAAAAAATTGCAATAATCGCAATAGTTTGAAGCACCTGCCCATAAATCCGTTTTAGTATTTGTTTCCTTCCACATACTTTTGCCCCGTAACAAAAATCAGGGAGAGAATAAAAACAAGTCAGCATAAGAAATGAAAGCGCTGCTATTCAAAACCTGATAAAAAACAATAAAATGAACACAATAGTTAAAAAAGTAATGATGGGATGCGCAGTAATGGGAGCTTCCCTTTCACAGGTAAATGCTAAGGTTAGCCCAAAGCAAACGTCGGTTACGGTACTTAATATAGATACTCACGGACTCAACATAGAGCCGGTAACATTGGGAAATCTGCTAAGGACAGAGCTGGAAAAGCTGGATTCCTTTGAAGTAATGGACAGGTATGATGTGGCCTATGTAATCGACAAAAATAAACTCAGTATCGCCAACTGTTACGGAAAAATATGCCTGACGGAGATCGGGGAAATCATACAATCTGATAAAATGTTTAGTGGTAGTGTTGAGCTTTTTGGTAAGTCTATTGTAACTACCCTCCGGTTAATCGATGTGAAGTCGAAAAGCATTGAAAAAACCCATGTTATAGAGTTTCTGAACTTACCGGATGAAATTCAATCCATGATGAATATTGCTGTAAGGTCTATGTTTGGTAAACCCAATGCCCCTGAACTACTCACTAAACTTACCAAAAAATATGATTTTGATAATGAGCTGAATAATCCTAATCAGGACAGGCTGAGGCTGGATGGCCCTCGTATGGGCGCTGTTTTTTACACCGGGAATACAGCACATATATTAAATCAGGAAAAAAATGCTGGAGGATATAATGCTTATCCGGTAATGTTTCAGTTTGGTTACCAGTTTGAAAAACAATACCTGAATGCTGGTAAAATGCAGGCGTTGTTTGAATTCGTGCCCAATATTACAGGGTTGGATCAGGGGCTGATTATACCCAGTATTACTTTAATGAATGGGTTAAGGAGCAATGTAAACGGCTGGGAGCTGGCGCTTGGCCCTAATTTTAGTCTGATCCGGAAAAGTACGGGATATTATGATGGCGAAAACAAGTGGCACCTGGAAAGCGAATGGTCTAAAAATCCTGCAAATGCCGGAATTCCGAATCCACATGAAATAAAGGAGCGTATGGATAGCCGTGGGGATGCATCCATTAATACTTCATTTGTGGTGGCCATTGGGCGTACTTTTAAATCTGGCAAACTCAATATTCCGGTTAACGCTTTCTTTATCCCTGCTAAAAACGGAGCGCGTTTCGGAATGAGTTTCGGGTACAATGCAAAAAACAAGAGTACTCAATAATATTTTCAAAAACAGGGGCTTTCTAAAACAACACTCCTCTAAACATAGCCAGACATAGAATTAGGGAAACTTGCAAATAAGTATATTCTGTCTGGTATCATCACATCAAGTATATGTTCACGTTTTCAGAAAGCCCCTGTTTTTGTTATAAAACTATAAGCCAAATAAAACCATGCAGAGTAATTTAAAAGAACATTGTGTAAATATTTTAACCAGCTCATTGGAGGATAATCTTTATCTGCAGAAAATAATAAAACAGGATCATAAAAAACAGGTGAGGATAGAAACCATGATGAATTCTTCTTTTGAGGTATGTAGCAGGTATGGAAAGGTTTATTTATCTAACGACAAGAAGGCTTGCGCCCTGGTTTTCTTTCCAGAGAAAAGGAAGTATTATTCTTTCTTTTACTGGAAGTATATTTGGGAAATGACGAAATGTCTGGGGCTTTTTGCTTCCATGTCTTTTTTCAAGAAACAATACGCCGTAAGAACTAATTACCCGAATTCAGGTATTGCCTGGTTATGGTGCATTGGAGTAGATCCACATGCCCGCCAAATGGGCTCAGGTATAAACCTTCTGGAAGAAATAATTCAGGACAATGAAAATCATCAAAGGTCTATATACTTAGATACCTATTCTATGAACACGATTTTGTTTTAC